>Ga0153998_1000130_pt1 | contig 13365 bp, 9 predicted proteins | sample TSNC082MetaG_FD_104725 | JGI IMG/M metagenome (GOLD analysis project Ga0153998, IMG submission 104725) | Attine ant fungus gardens microbial communities from North Carolina, USA - TSNC082 MetaG | ecosystem: Host-associated > Fungi > Mycelium > Unclassified | place: USA: North Carolina, Lumber...
AGAGAATTAGATGAGGCTCCTGGAGGGAATAATCTACAATATATATACTAAAATGTCCTTACATTCCATTCTTTGGTAACCAGGGGCTGCACAATGAAATTAGGTTGGGAGGCAACGGGCTCCAGAGTCATGTGTGAGGGGTTCCCTTACAGCAAGGGCCAAATAGGCTCCTCTTTCAATTTCTACTCTAAGAAATATTACAAATGTTGGAGACTCAATTAAAAAGCAATAGAAAAGGAAATTCTTCATTCTATTACTCTCCCTTGTATCTTTCCTCCATGATACTACCATGCAGCCATGACATGCATCACCTTTCTGTCCTTCATATCTCCTAGACATGACCATGTGATCCTGCTCTACCTCCATACTTTTCCTGTTCATCATTTCCCAATCCCTGAACTAGCTTTCTTCTACTTTGAATACAGTCTAGAACTATATAACAGTATGTACAAGCATTAGTGATATGATTGTTATTCAGCAGTATTGTCAAGTAATGACTCTCTGGGTCCTAGTTGGGCTGATACTAACTAGCTGGAGCCTCTTCTACATAGGGTACCTTGATTGGGGCTAATAGTTTTAGAGAGCTTCTGGTTGAGAGGGCAAAAGGATAATTGAGTAGTCTACTTAGTAGAGAACAAAGCTGTAGTATATACAGGAGTGTCTTTGGTTTATAACTATAGTCTGTTGGCAAACTAGTACAAAGTAGACAAAATGGGTATAACTAGTATGACCAAAATGCTTCATGGGGTGATTACAGCTATGTTACAGGGAACTGTGACAGGCATGTTTGTTTTTTGACTGAGTCCAGCAGTGATGGGATCACTAGTCACTGATAGACTTTTGATCTGTCGTCTTGGTGTCATATTAGTCTAAGTCTGCTCTAGATTGAAATTATCTTGCATTCCAAAAATATCTCTGAGCCTCTGATTTCTAAAGCTTCAACATTGATAGTCTGTATCTGAGAAACCTAATACTAGCTTATTAGTTTTGCCTCCTAAGGTATATGCTATTCTAGCATATGACAGCTTGGCAACTACCTAACAAAAGTATCCAATTTTGGGTCTAGATTATGTCTAAAGCTTGTAGGAGGTCTTTAGAGTAGGTTCCAATAGTGAAATCCAGAGGTATAATATGTATCCCTATCACAAATAGTCACTTACTGATTTGTGATCTAATGATTTGATAATCAAAAGGGCTTAAAAAGCAAAGTTTAGATAGTGACAAAAGATGTTGTTAAGTCTAAGGTCTAATTCTTAGACTATGAATCCTTAAATACAGAAAAGTGATTGTCACAAAAAAAGTGACTACTAACTAGTGTGATGGAGGTATAACAAAATACCTGTTCAAATGAACTACATAAATAGCTAGACTCTTGTTAGCAAGTAGCCTTGCTAACATTGCCCTTTTGGTGTAGTGGTAAACCATATAGTATATGACTACCGGTCTATAGCACAACTATGATAGTAATAGTCTGTGTACTAGGACAGAGCATCACATGCTACTACCTATTGTTCTACATATGGTAGTGCTTTTATGCTTGAAAATGCAATAACTTAACCTTATGGAGGCTGTCCTTTGTTCTAAGAAAAGACCAAATGACTATCTATGGGTAATTAATAAAGTTCATATGCAAACATTGAGGTCTTCATATTTCCACTAATATTAATTGCCTTGGGGTCATTCTAAACTTATTCTAAGCAGTATGAAAAGGGCTTCTGCTGAGCCTAGAACCAAAGCATTGATCATGGCAGTTTTTGAGATATTGGTAATTCAATAAATGGTACTATGGTGATTACCTATTGATTTGCCTAATATCTCAGCCAATATTGATTGTTTCAAGACATGACTAGTATTGATCAAAAGGTCTTTTTAAGGGCTTTCTGGCACTATTAAGACCATGAGAATCATTGAATAATTGATAAAGATATGGCCAAATGAAGTTTGTGACAATCCTATACTACATTTCCACAGAAAATTCTCTAGCGGCATAACATTGTTTTTAACTCAACATACTATACAATATATATTCTCCTCAGGTTATGGTATCTGAAATTGACATGTCCTCAATACTAAACTTTCCTAAGTTGAATAGGAACAATTATTATGCCTAGTTAGACAACATAATATCAGTTCTACAAGTGAGACTCCTCTGGCTCATTATTGATAGTCAGTAACCTTTCCTTCTGAAACTTCCTTCTAGTTCTCCTGTCAATGCCACTACCAAGCTACCTGTCTCCATTACTTCTACTAAGTACCAAGCATGGGTCTGCTCACAAAACAAACATATATAGTGGTTCAAATTTGATCTTGCTGCCATAGACTTAATATATAAAGCAATTGAATTCAGACAATGTGAACATATTTAAACAGCCACTACTTCAAAGGAGATGTGGAATAAACTGCATCAGCTCCATGTTATGCAATGACAAAACACAAATGTCCACTACCATCTTTAAGAGCTATATCTCAAAATGTTATGACTTGACAAAATGACTAAGTCATTATTTATTTATTTTTCTTTTTTTACTACACAGGAAGGAGTGTGGGAAAGTATTACATCACAAGTGTCACAGTCACATGATGGAAAGTCACATGGTGGGTGTGGGAAAGTAGTACATAGACTATGTAGTAGTTGTATAAGTAGTGTATAAGAAATAACAGAAACTTTATTGAGTTTTCCTTATCAACTCAGATAAGAAGTGGGATTAAGTTGTTATGACTAAGTCCTTACACAAAAAGTAGGACAAATGTACCTTTATGTTAGACTCCTTTTTGAACTTGAAACATTATATTACCAAAGCTAGACACAAACTAGATGATATTCTTGTTGTTCATGCTATTCTTTACTTCTTACCTCACTCAAATATCTAGAATATTATCAAAAAAAACCTTCTTGATAAAGAGAAAGTGCTTATCCTTAATCTCCTTAGTGCTAAACTCATATCTGTTTATGATCATGCCAAATGTAATCATCAAGCAAATGAAAATAAGAAGAAATCCAAATCTGATCAAATGCTCTTGTTGGCCAAGTCAGCACTGTCTTTGAGTTATTCTGAAAGAAGAGAAAAAAGAGGAGATAGACCTAATAATAAATCTAGAAGACCAAAAGGCTATCCTAAATGCTACATTTGCAATCAAAAGAGCCATTGGACAACTGAATGCCCTACCAATAAAATAAACAGCAAAGACAACAAGGAAGAAACTCAATGATCTAGCAGTACTACAAATTTAGCTGTTAATCATTTACAATCTTTAAAAGAATGTGAAGTAAACAAGATGTTGATGATGGCTTATGACTTATTCTCTACTACTGGAATACTTCTCAACTGTGGCACCACAGCTCACATATTTACTAATAAGTAACACTTCACAATGTATGTGAATTCCATCAATGAGTTTGTAACTGTAGGAGGGCATAATCATGTTCATGTTGCTGGTCAAGGGTCTGTCCACTTTAGTATTGTACTCCCTAATAGTTGTCTCAACATCACCCTCCATGAAGTCCTACATATCTCTCATTTTAGTACAAATTTGATTAGTCTTGGTACCCTCTACCATTAAGGAGTTTCAGTAAAGAGCTTAGATAACAGCCTTATACTCTCTAGAGATAGTGAAAAATTGTTCCAAGCTTCTCTTACTAGGTTTACCAAAACACTATACTATGTTCAGTATGTTTCTTTTGAGAGTGGAACAGTTTATCTAGCTAGTAGTCTTCTAAGCATATGTCTCTGGCACCATCAATTGGGGTATTTGAGCTCCCAAGCTATCAACTCCATGCTTTGTCAGCAAATGGTCAAGAGACTAAACATTATAGCATCTCAAGACTTTGACCACATGTGTAGTGGTTATGCAAACAGGAAATCCTATTACTTTCTTTTTTCTAAAGCCAGTTTAAGCAAGTATTTCAAAATGAAACTCATTATTATGGATTTAACTGGCCCCATATCAGTCCCAACCTAGGATGGCTTCCTATATGCTCTAGTCATCATTAAAGTTAGTTATTGTTACCTAGTTAAAAGGCTCTTATGCAACAAAGATAAAACAAGTATTGCTATTTATGATATTCTGGTAGTACTTGAGAGGCAGTTTGGACAAAAAGTTTGCTACCTTTGTAGTAATAATGGTTCTGAATTCATTAACCAGACCATGGCCAAATTTTGCTGTCATAATAGTATTGTGCATAAAACAATAATTCCTTACAACCCAGAGTAAAACAGTATTGCTGAAAGAGCAATTGTTATATTTTTCAAAATGGTCCAGTTTATGCTGTATATGGCTGGTGTCAGCCTTTGTTATTGGAGTGAAGCATTTACCTATGCTGTTTACATTTGGAACTTTTACTTCACTACTATGCTCAATGGTGTTGTTTCTTATAAAACCTAGACTGGTTGTAAACTAGATATCTCCCATTTGTTGATGAGGACTGACTTATGAAGATTTCAGTTCTATTGTCTTGAATGAAACATACTATATTTATACTTGCTGAGACATAATGTATGCTATCAGATATTTAATAGTCAAGTGTAAGGGGACAGCACTAGTATCGCTTAGGCAACCTGGTAGGGTTCGCATCAGCTAGCGTTTTCACAGATCCTTGGAGTCTGTGGTACCCAGTTTCTACATCCTCTAGTTCAGGTCTCCATCACAGTACTACATAGCTATATCTGGTAGTGTAGTTATTATTGTCCTGATATAAGTGTCCATAGCAACTAGCGCACAGACCAGGCTAGTCTAGTATATATAGCTAGTGATGTACAGTAGAATACCTTACCTCAACAATAGTTTGATCTCCTGGGCTATTCATTGATCTAACTTAAGATGCCTCCTCTACTATAGTCGAGCGTGTTCTGGGACGCCTCTGAGTGCCCCCTTACATCAAGTTACTTAGGTAGAACCTTAGTTGATTACTGCAGAGGTATCATCTAAGTTATTTTATCTCTTACCATTTATATGTTTTTAGACTGCTTGGATAGGCCTATGTACCTAAGCAAGTATGTAAAAGCAAATTAGAATCACAGGTTATAAAAATTAGGATATTAGGCTAGTGAGTAAACAAAAGCAAGAGTTATTGCTTAGAAGACCTTAAGAACAACAAACTCATTGTTTCTTAAGATGTTTATTTCTTTGAAGATAGCTCTCCAAGTGAATTAGTCACAATTGATATTGACATCCCACCTACAAATGTCATGACTTGACAAAATAGCTAAGTCATTATTTACTTTACTTTACTTTACTTTTTCTTTTTGGACTTACTACACAAGGATGGAGCATTGAAAGGGTACAAAAGGGAATTGCATACTGGGACAAACAAAACAATGATGTGCCAGCTCCCAATTGCATGTTAAAGGTCCAAGAGGAGATTATCAAAGTTGAAGGTTTATAAGTAATTAGAGAAATAAGAATTATATGTAGCTCTAGTAAAATATATGTTAGTGATTGTCAAAAGATCATAAGATTTCTCTAGATCGTTGTCACATAGCCTCCCTAAGATATCAATCTTTACACACCATGACAAAAGCTTCTCTGGAAAATAGAGTTAGTTGATCACTCATAGACTCTCTATACTTAGTTGCCCCCTTGTCTGTACCCCCAACACTGAACCTTATGGGTGTAATACAATCCAAGTGTGCACCTAGCCAAGCTTTCCTAGTCTGCTGTTCTCTCTGAAGCCTGTCCAAGTTGCATCTATATCTTCTCCTTAGATCAAGTTCTGGGTATATTTTGTGTTTTTCTCAAGACACCCCACTAGTCCTAGTCTTCTTACTCTCAATAGATCTGCATTCATAATTCCAGAGGCAGTGTAGGTAGAGGTAGGAGTCAAGAAATTCTTCCCTGATCCAACTGCACTTCAGATATTATATTAAAGATATTACAAAGCCCTGAAACTCAAGAAATAAAATATAAAAGGGAAACTATTACTACTTTTAGGATTCCATTGCCTTCTTTCTGTCCTAAAGCCTCTCAAAATCCCACTGATAATGCGGTTCTCTTCTTTTTTTGTGATGATACATTCCCTTATCAAGTCCTTTCTATCAAATATGATGTATCTTCATCATCACTTTCTTCTAGAATATTCTTCTGGCTTCTCCTATCATACTCTTGATGCTGCTTTGTAATTTGGACTTCTTCAAATATCTGTTAACCAGTTAGCAAGTCCCAATAAATGTCTAGTATCTCCAAGTCACATCCTAGAGGTCATTTATCTAAATATAATTGATCTGATACCATCAATGCTTATTTACAAGCACAAAGTCTACCAGCCTAAGTTCTTCATCTGAGTAGTACTGGTTCTAGAGTACAAGTTTACCATCTTTCTAAGTTGGTCCATCCAAAAGTGGATCTAGAGTATTGTCATAAACTTCATTTGGCCATATCTCCACCAATTCTTCAACGATTCTCATGGTCTCAATAGCTACAGAAAGCTCTTAAAAAGACCTTTTGATCGATACCAGTCTAGCCTCAAAGCGATCAGTATTGGCCAAGATATTAGGCAGATCAACTGGTAACTATCATAGTACCATTTATTAAATCGCTAATATCTCAGAAACCACTACAATCTAAGCTTTGGTTCTAAGCTCATCAGAAGCCCTCTTCATACTGCTCAGAATGAGCCTAGAATGACCTCAAGGTGATCAGTATCCATGGAGATATGAAGGCCTTAATGTTTGTACATAGACTTCATTAATTACCCATAGATAGTCATCTGTCTTTTTCTTAGAACAAAGGACAGCCTCCATATGGTTAGGTTATCACTATTTCTAGCACAAAGGAACTACCATATGTAGAACAATAGATAGTAGCATGTAATGATCTGTCCTAGTATACAGACCATCACTTTCATGTATATAAGGACTCATAGTCTGAGGATTAGATCTCAGACTTAACAACACCTTTTGTCACTTGTCTAACTTCGCATTTTTGAACTATTTAAAGTATCAAAGCACCCATCACAAATAGTAAGTGACCATTTGTGATAAGTATAGTCCCTCAGTAATTCTCTTAGTAACCTGATGCTAGTTCATCCTAATTGTCTCTTAAGGTCTCAACATGAGCTCTAGGTCGATTATCACTTGCCCAATGTACTCATCATATAATGTTACATTCTGAGGATATAAAAAAGGTTCTAGAGTGAATTCTAATTGAGAATCTATTAGTATAAAATGTATTAAATGTTATCTTCCATGGAAAATTTACTTACAGTGTAACAGCATGAGAAAGTATCACATGACTAAGTATCACGAAGTCACAGGATTACAAGTCACAGTCAGGTGATGTCACATGACTAAGTTATATGAGAACCATGGAAAGATAGTACACAGACCATGTAGTAGTTGTATAAGTAATGTATAGAAAATAACAAGAATTCTATTGAGTTCTTCTTGTTAACTTAGATAAGAAGTAGGATTAAGTTATCACAACTAAGTCCTTACATTGAGATTTTCACAGTGTTTTTTACATAGGCTAAAACATGTTTCAATATATTCTAGTGAGATTTACCAGGATTGTAAACAAAACAAACTAATAAGTTAACAAAAAAAACAAATTAGGTTTTGTAATAACTTGAAGTTACATTAGTGATCCCAATGCTTTATAATAAAGGATGTTTTTTATTTTGTGTGTTTCTTTTAGATATCATAACTTAATAAAACAACTAAGTCATTATTTATATTTCTTTTCTTATTTTGACTTAATACACAAAAAAAGAGTATAAGAAAGTATCATATGTCAAATGTCAAATGTCACATGTTAGGGTGACATTATATGATAAAATTACATAATGAGTATGGAAAAATAGTATATAAACTATGTAATAGTTATATAAGTAATATACAAAATCTAACAGAAACTTTATTAAGTTTTTCTTATTAACTTAGACTTGGAGTAGACTTAAGCTATTATAGCTAGAGTCTTACACTGAAGTAGTTGGACAGTCTTCAGCAGATAACATTAAGCTAAAAGATAAAAGTGTTATTAAAGATAAATATTTACTCATGTTGAAATGTTTTAGTAGTTGTTTGCAATAGTCTGTTGAGATAACCTAAATATCTCTAAGTATGTTTTAGTCAATTCATATGCCTAGAAATAGTTTAGCTTTCTTAAGTTCTGCCTTTGTTAGATATTTACCTGTTGGATTTGGATTTCATACAAGCCTGTATGGTGTATGTGATTCTTTATTGTTTCATATTCTATTGTTCTAGATAGACTATTTAAGTAGAATAAGTAATTTGTACTCATTATCCATTTTTACCCTTCCCCATTCATATTTCAATATTATCTTTAATAGTTGATAATACTTCTAAGATATTATTAGTCTAAGTTAAGATTAATGTAAGTTTATTGTCATATACTCTTAAACAGATCTAGGAGTCAGCTTATGACTTGTAGTATCTATAGCCTTTAAAGATTTTGTTGAGGTTTTCAGGACTTCTTGTATAATATTGTGAAGCCTGAAATAGATTCAGGCCTAAAAACAAACAAATTTTGTGATTTTACTCCCTAAAACTAGAACTAAGATAAAATCACCTAATAAATAGTAGAGAAGGCACAAAGGACTTTACTACCAAAAGCTGGCTACTTAGCTACATAGTAGTATACCTAAAGATATAAGGTTGCTACCACTGACAGGCCAATCACTCAAGAACTAGTGAAGTTGAGTCCATGGCCTCACAAATCATTGCCAAGAATAGCAGCTTAGTTAAGAGAAAGAAGCCTCATGTAGAAAAGTCCAGAAAAATATCCATTAAAGGAACAGGACTGGCAGCCTAGCAGAAAATAAGAATAGCTATGTTACTACTTGATCAGTAATAACTAAGAATAGGAGTGCATCAAAACTGATCCACTATGATTAGAAACAAAGGAGTAACAAAAAGTCTTAGAGAGCTGTGGAAGCAACACCTGAGACTCTCTAGGCAAGAAAAAAAAAAGAACAGGTCCCAAGTTACAATTGCTATAGGGTTAGTTGAAAGGGAATAGCTCTATTTCCATCCTGGAACTGCATAACGATGCTCTGGAGCAACCTAAGCCTGTTCAAGTATTACTAAAGTAATACTTAAACACACTAGTATAGCTCCAATCACACTGACCCTGATACAAGGAATGTAAACCTAGTATATAATGTAGAATATCCTTTCAGGAGCCTTATCCTAATCTCTGAGGATTCTTCTGGAGATGAGTTGTATCATAACTACAAACTGTAATATTAACTGAGGATTCTCCTAGAGTCTTGTGCCCTAGTTGCCCTTATAGCAGATTAGAATCCTTAAAATGGAGCCTTGGACTATCCCAGTGGACAGCCACCCAATAGGTCACCTTCTCCTGTTATACCCAGCCCTCCGAGAATTCCGTTCTCCAGATATCGTTGTTTCCAGACACCTCCCAAGGCGTAGCTGACACCTTAGGATATCTGTAACACCATCTCCATGAGCTAACAGAGAGACAAAATGCCTCTGAGAACAATATTAACACCATACTGGCAGCCCTAACCGCTCAGCTATAGCAGCTTACACAGCTAGTGGCTAATTCCCCCTCTCTGCCCATACCAAACACACCCTCTCCACCTATACCATCTCTTCTAGTGTCTCCACCCCCCGCTCTGATGGTAAGACAAACACGTCCTAAGCTCTCTTGTCCTCTGGACTTCAGCGGAGAACATCACAATGGCTATGCATTTTTGAAATCCTACTCCCTCTATATCTGCCTGGTCCCGGAGTAGTTCCACAATGAAGAAGAAAGGATTCTCTGGGCTCTCATGTTCTTCAAAGGAGGTCATACCACCAAGTGGTCTGAAAACATGTTTCATTAGGAGGTAGACACTGGTATTTTCCCTATCTAAACCTGGAGAGATTTTGAGCAACAATTCCAGCTTCACTTCTTCCCTGTTAACACAGAAGTAGACGCAATCAATGCTCTGGAAGGCACCTCCCACTACCAAGGAGATCAGACGGTAGACGACTATCTGGATAACTTCCAGGCCCTAGTCTCCAACGCAGGTTATATGGATCCCCAGACCCTAGTGGTGAAGTTTTGATAAGGTCTCTGGTTAGGCATCCAGAACCAGATTACCACCATGCCCTACGAATGACCAGCCAATAACAACCCTAACGTGTGGTACAGAGCAGTGTGAAGGATTGACCAGGTACGCTTCATCAATGAGGCCTTTCAGTCCATGTCGCGCTCTGCTCCCTCCACACTGCCCAAAACCACCTTTGCCTGATCTCCACCTTTGTCCATGGCAAGACTGCCCCCCGTTCTATCCCTTTCAGTTACTCCAAAACCTCTGCTGCCTGCTCTGTTTATAGGAGTCCCCATGAACGTCGACGCAACTAGGAAAGCAAGGCCCTTGCCTCTGCAAGGATATTACTGATGCAGAGATGCAAACCATCTAGTTTAAGACTGCCCCCACTGCATGGATGTCCGTCAACTTACCTCAGAACAGCAGGAGGAGCTGATTGAAGATTTGTTGGCATTGAAGAATGTAGTTCTGACTGAAGAGTCTTGTTCCCTAGAGAAAGAGGATTTTGCATAGAGCGGCTGGTGATAAGTGCACCCTGGTTGCCAGTAAATAAGTTCACTGTATTGACTATAGAGGACCCTAATACAATTGACAATGAACTAGTAAATGCACCATCTCTTCTTCCCCTGCCCTCTGCTCCACTCCATAAGTCCAAGTGGGAGAAAAGGCTGCCCAAGCTCTTCTCTATTAGTGCCTTGGATGCATGAGGAACTTCTTTACTTCTGCCAGTAGAAATCAGAACTATGGACACCAGCAAACTCTACTCCATTAAAGCTCTCTTAGACAGCGGAGCAACCAGAAGCTTTATTGACAGGGACTTTATCCATTCGAAAGGGATAAACACTCAGACCCTCTCATGTAACATCCTGGTCTTTAATGTCAACGGTTCCCCTAATGAGGCCAGACAGATTTCCAAAGTCGTAGATATATTTCTCCATTACAAAACTCACTCTAAGAGGATGCTCTTAGCTGTCTCTGGACTTGGAAACAGAGTCTGATCCTAGGCTACAACTGGCTTAAGGACTATAACCCCAAGATTGACTGGGAAAAAGGAGATGTTAAAATGACCCATTGTCCACTCTAGTGTGGAGGACACACCCTATGGAAGGAGTAGACCCACCAGAAGAGGATTGAACTCTGGGCCCTCTGATCGTGTCGTGACAGACCTGCATCTCTGCTCCAAGAAGAGCTAGACCTTGAAGAAACGTCTCCACAAATGTACAGTCCCAATTGGGAGCTTGGAGACTGACTGTTCCTTACATGCTTCTTCCTGGAGCTTATCCAAGTCAATCTCTGGGCCATAGCTACGACCTCCCAGCGTTTTGTGGAAGGAGCCAGACGTAGTAAGAAAACACTCACTACTACCAGTTCACTGTCTACCTACATCGCAGAGTTCTAATCAGTGTTTGCTAAAAAGGACTTTGACATACTGCCTAAGCACTGCAAGTGAGATCACACTATTGAACTAATCCCTGGAGCAGAGCCTAAGTCATTGAAAGTCTATTCCCTGTCCCTATTGGAGCAAGCTGAGTTAGACGCCTTCCTGGAGGAAAACCTGCATACTGGACATATCCAGCCATCCAAGTCCCCCATAACAGCCCCTGTGTTCTTCATTAAGAAGAAAGATGGTTCACTCTGGCTAGTCTAAGACTATCATACACTGAACGCCATAACTGTCAAAAACAGATACCCTCTCCCTCTCATCTCCAAATTCATCTTCCAGCTCCACGGAGCCAAGTACTTCACAAAACTTGACATCTGCTGGGGTTTCAATAATATATGTATCAAGCCTGGAGATGAATGGAAAGCAGCCTTCTGCACCAACCATGGCCTCTTCGAACCTCTTGTGATATTCTTTGGAATGACCAACAGTCCCGCCATCTCCCAAACTATGATGAACGACATCTTCAGAACTCTTACAGCCGAAGGGATCGTAGTGGTGTACTTAGACGATATTCTGATCTTTACAAAGATGGAAGAGGAACATGAACAAGCAGTCCAGAGGGTCTTAGAGATACTAGTAGAGTATAAGTTATTTCTCCACCTGGAGAAGTGCGAGTTCTATCAAAGGCAGATTGAGTATCTTGGACTGGTTATCTCAAAGAACAAGGTTGAGATGGACTCTGTTAAGATTGCCAGAGTCCACAAGTGGCCTACCCTAGAGAACCAGACTGATGTACAGGCCTTCATAGGCTTTGTTAACTTCTACCGTCAATTTATTCAGGATTTCTCAACTATAGCTAGATCTCTCTTCGACCTTACTCATTCCAACAAAGCCTGGAACTGGGATACCAAGGAACAGGAAGCTTTTGAATGTCTCAAGATAGCGGTGACTCCTAGTATCACCTCAGGGCTCAGAGCTCTTTTATATTGAGACTGACAGCTCCAACTTTGCCTTCAGAGCCATTCTCTCTCAGCAACTGCCTGGAGAGGAGAAATAGCACCCAGTGGCCTTCTACAGCAAATCCTTGTCTCTGGTGGAACAGAACTATGAGATCCATGACAAAGAGATGCTCGCTATTATCTATGTACTGGAAGAGTGGAGACACTTCCTAGAAGGAACCTGACACCCAGTAGAGATCTAGACGGACCACAAGAACCTGGAGTACTTCATGACAGCTAAGAAACTCAACCATTGCCAAGCCTATTAGTCCTTGTACTTAGCCCACTTTGACTTCAAGTTGATCCACTGTCCAGAACATTTCATGGAGAAGCCAGACGCGTTATTGTGGAGACCAGACCATGGCAATGGAGCCTCTGACAATGAAGATGTGGTCCTCCTATGACTAGAGCTCTTTGTAACCCAAGCTCTCAAAGGAGTTCAGCTGGAAGGACCAGAGAGAGACATCCTTAGGGAAATTCGTCAAGGGAACCAGAAGGACAACCAGAAAGAGCCAGTGGCAAAGGCAGCAAGGGAACTCTAGCAAACATCAGGTAAGATGGTCTGCTCTGCAAAAGACAGAGGACTACTCTAGTTCAGAGGTAAGATCTATATTCCCCGGAATGCGGACTTATGAAGATGAATGGTCTCTCTATGTCATGACATGAAGGTTGCTAGGTACTCTGGATGCTAGAAAACACTGAAATTGGTCTCTAGAGACTACTGGTGACCACAGATGTCTAGGTACATCAGACAGTATGTCAGCACCTGTAACCTCTGCATTAGAACAAAACCAATAAGGCAGGCTCCAGTAGGTAAATTGCATCCTCTCTGGATCCTGGACTCACGATGTTACGCCGTATAAACTTTTAGGCCAATGAAGTGACATTCTGAACCTTAATTGAAGGAATAACCAGCTCGAGAGACGAGCTTGGCCCCCCCCAGAAATGTTCCACTAGACGCCTAGTCGTGG
>Ga0153998_1000133_pt1 | contig 13297 bp, 16 predicted proteins | sample TSNC082MetaG_FD_104725 | JGI IMG/M metagenome (GOLD analysis project Ga0153998, IMG submission 104725) | Attine ant fungus gardens microbial communities from North Carolina, USA - TSNC082 MetaG | ecosystem: Host-associated > Fungi > Mycelium > Unclassified | place: USA: North Carolina, Lumber...
AAAAAAAATATAAATAATGATTTAGCTATTCTGCCAAGTCATGACACCACCTCCCTCTTAAGTTTCCTCATCCCGAGGAATTTTTCTACAACTCATAGTGTGGGTCTACCATGTTGCTCATTTCATCTTTATTTTCCTCTATCTATTCTCGAACTTCTGATTTTTCTTCCTCAGTTTCTTCCTCTTTCAGGATTGTCTTTATCATCCCTCTTCTTATTGGTCTCTTGCCCTTCTATTGTCTCCAATTTCTTTCTAATCTCCCCCAATATTCCTGGTCGTATCGCTTGTCTGACCATCTATATAACATCTTTGCTATGAACTTCTCTAGTAATTCTCTATGCTTGAACGTCGTTTCCTTGCATTCTTGCTATGCCACATCTTCCATGTCTCGCTGATATTCCTTCTTGAATTCTTCAATTGCCTCCTTTGCATTCTTCAAATTCTCTCTTCCCTCCTAAGTATTGGACTCCGCCATAAATCCTTTCTAGCATACTAGATATTTATCCTTCCCTCTTACTCATCACTTATTCAGGATTCTCTCCACTTCCCATTCTTCTTCCCCTTTGATTATTACTGGGGCTAGTTGTTCCTTCTTCTGCCCCTTTACTTGTCTTACATATTTATGTATTCTACTAATGTTGACTACCAGGTGTATTCTTACTGTGCTAAGTAGTTTTAATTTGACTGCGTTCGATGATATTATTTTCTTGATTTTGTAAGGACCAACAAATCTCTCTGTCAACTTCTCTGTCCTCCTTTCGACCATCTGATATTTCAGATCTTTGGTACTGAGCATGACCAAGTCTCCTACTTTATATTCATCTATATCTGATCTCTTCCTGTTAGTGTACTTCCTCATATCTTCTTGTGCCTTCTTTAGTACTACTTTCGCCTCTTCTTGTATTTCCTTTATTTTCTCCATGAACTTTTCCGCTCCCACATATTTTCCTTTCTTCCTCCCCTCGAACCCCACCCTAGGATCTTGTCTGTAATTTGCCTTGAAAGGCAATATTTGAGTACTCAAGTATGCTTTGTTATTATATGCAAACTCTGCCGTTTCCAATCATTCTGGCCACTGTTCTTGCCTATGGTCAATGAACATTCTCAAGTACTGTTCTAGTTCCTGATTAACCCTCTCTGTCTGTTTATCTGTTTGAGGGTAAAACACCTTTGACAATTTACTCTTGATCCCTAACATCTCATTTAACTCCCGCATTAACCCTACTGTGAATTGTGGTCCCCTATTTGATATGATACTTTTGGGTAAACCATGCAACTTCCACACATTATCCCTGAATAACCTAGCCAGTCCTTCTGCTGACGTTTTCTTTGTAATAGGTATGAAATGTACCATTTTTGCCAATCTGTCAACTACTACTAAGATTGAGTCGTATCCCTGAGCTAAGGGCAACTTCATAACGAAGTCTGCTGATATATGTGTCTAAGGCTTCTCTGGTATTGAATTTGGTATTAATTTGCTAGCTGGTTGCTCTGTGCGATTCTTGTTTCATTGGTAGGCGTTGTACCCTTCCACATATCTTTTCACTTCCTTGGTTACTCCCAGCCACCAGAAATTTCTAGTTACTAGTTTTACCGTCTTCCACTACCCCCCATATCCTTTTATTAGCGTATTATGGTGTAGTCTAATGATTTCTGCCCTCAACTTTTCATCTTTTGGCACATAGACTTTTCCCTCTTTATACATGATGCCATTTACTTCTCTCCACTCTTCATCTCTCAGCATCTTCACTCCTGCTCATTTTATTTCCTCTACTGCCTTTACCACTTTGTCATCCTTTACTTTGGACTTTCTAACTTTCTCTAGTAGATCTACTTCGTCTATTATGATTTCTACTGCTTCCGTTTTCCTCACTTCTAACTACTCTGGCTTTACTAACATCTCATCCTCGTTATTCTTTTCTACTCCAATCTCTCAGTCTGGCCTCCTGCTCAAACTGTCTGCTTTTCCCATTTTACTCTCTGGAACATGTTTCAGCATAAAGTCAAACCTTGATAGGTATAAGGCCCATCTTGCTTATTTCCTGTTTAACTTTTGCATCTTCATGAAGTATTTAAGATTTTTGTGGTCTGTCCAGATCTCGAATTTAACTACCGTTCCTTCTCCACGCTTCTAGGTATTTAACGACTGCTAGCATTTCTTTATCGTGTATCTCATAATTTCTTTCTGTATCACTAAGAGATTTGGAAATGAAAGCAACCGGTCTCTACTTTTCATCTGAGCACTTCATTGATAGTACTTCTCCAGTTGCATAGTTTGAAGCGTCAGCTTCCACCCTAAATTCCTTGTCTAAATCTAGGGCTGCTAGTACCGGTTTACTAGTAAAGATCCTTTTTAGCTCCTCAAATGCCTTCTATTGCACTTCCTCCCACTGTCACTTCTCATCCTTCTATGTAAGCACATTTATCAGCCTAGCTATTCTGGCGAAATCTTTAATGAACCTCCTGTAGTAATTTGCAAGGCCCAAGAATTTCCTGATGTCTTTCACATTTTTTGGCTGTGGCCAATTAAGCACTCTATCTACCTTTTCTGCTTCTATTTCTATTTCATCAGGTCCTATGACAACCCCTAGGAATCCTATCTTTTTTGCCTTTCACACACACTTCTCTAGCTTGATATACAAGTCATTCTCCTCTAACCTCCTCAATATTTCCTTCACAATTTTATCATATCCTTTCTTAGTTTCTGTTTCTACTAACACATTGTCCACAAACACTGCCATTTTTCCTTCGTTAATCAGGTCTCTCAGTATTTCATTCATCATTGCTTGAAATGTTGCTGGTGAATTTGTCATTCTGAAAAACATGACCGTCGGTTCAAATAAGCCTATGTACATTATAAATGCTCCCTTCCACTCGTCTCCTTTTATTCTCACATTGTTGAACCCCCACCTTAGATCCATCTTTGTAAATACTCTTTTACTACCCATGTTGTCAATTAACTCTGTGATTAGTGGTAGCAGGTAATTATTCTTCACTGTTTGACTATTAAGGTTGTGGTAGTCTATTACCATCCACTTGTTTCCATCTTTCTTGCCAACAAAAAATACTGGCGACGTCTGCGGGGATTTTGAGGGTCTGATGTATCCTTTCCTCAGCTGATCCTCCATGAAGTTTTGAACCTCCTCTCTCTCATTCTTGGACAGAGGGTAAATCTTTCCTTTCCATGGTTTAAATGTCTTCTTGAGATCTATCGCATGATTCCAAATCTTTTTGGTCAGCATTCTCTCAGACTCTATCTTCCCAAACACTTTCCTCCACTTTAAAAATTTCTTAGGGACCATTTCTTCAATTTTCCTATGGTCCTCCTCCATCTCTTCTTCCTTTCCCCAATCCTCTTTATCATCTATCGCCCAATGGACGATTTTCTCTTCTTCCTCAGTTGCTATTCTTTTGACTTTCTCTTTCTTCTGACTCTTCCCACCACACAGGGGCAGACACCTCGTCATCTTAACTTCCCCGGTTTCCTAGTTTATTTTCAGATTATATGCTGCCAACCATGGCATCCCCAGAATTACTTCTGTCTTCTCTAGATCACACACATCCATTCTCATTCTTTCCATATGGCCTTTGTAAAACACATTGCACTCTACTTGGTATGTAATGGCCCCTCTGCTATTATTTGTGCTGTCTACATTCCTGACAGCTATCGGTCTTTCCAATTTTTGCAGCTTGAACCCATGCCTAGCTGCTGTCTGTCTATCCATAAACATCCCCGTTGTACCACTGTAAGGGGACATCTAGTGTCGCTTAGATAATTGGGTAAGGTTCGTATCATCTAGCGTTCCTACTGATCCTGAGAAGTCCGCGGTACATAGTTCCTATTATCCCTTAGTTCGGGTCTCCATCATAGATACTAGATAACTATATCTGGTGTGGCCATAGCGACTGGCACACGGACTGGCTAGTCTAGTATAAATAGCTAGTGATGTACAGTAGAATACCTTACCTCAACAATAGTTGAAGCTCCTGGGCTACACATTGCTTCTACTTAAGTCGGCTCTCTCATAGTACTCGAGCACGATCCGGTGCGGCTTCCTGCTGTGCCCTTACAACCACTATCCAAGAGTACTTTAATCATTATGCCTTCATGCGTATCTATCTTCTCTACTCCAATATTCAACTACACTTCTCTTAACATTTTGAAGGTTCTTCTGACCTCCTTTTGACTACCCCTCTCTCTTGCTGTGCTTTCCAGTTCTCCTGACTGTGTGCTGCTTTGCTGCACTTTTGCCTCTCTGGGCCACGCTACTTTCTCCTCCCTTGCTGTGCTTCTCGAGTCTCTTGCTCATGTGCTGCTCTGCTCCTTTCCTCCTTTATATCCACACCAACTCATCTTCTCTTTTTTCCAATAGGGAACTACTTCTTGTCCCTGATCGTCTTCCACATAGCATCCCCCTTTGCCACATCTTGGGCACTTCAAATATGTGATGACGGCCCCTTGACTGCACTGTTACGCCGTACAAAAGTTTAGGCAAATTAAGTGACATTCTGCACCTTAATGACATGGATAACCAGCTCGAGAGACGAGCTCGGTCCCCCCAGAGATGTTTCTTTAGACGCCTAGTTGTGGACTTGAGCATCTAGCTCAAGTAGCAGAGTAGCGGCTATGACCACCGCTACATATGCCTCATAGACGCTTGCCCAGGTGCCCCATATTGGATTCCTAACGGATTTCCCTTCTAGAAGTGCTCTTGAGGATGGAAGCGAACTTAGAACAGACTACATGATCTGAATAACATCATACCATAGCTGCCGACAGCCCTATTTAAAGAAGAGTTGCAATCAGATTTGGGCCATCATCACTGATGGCTAATTATAGCGAGATCAAGAGAGTTGTACCATCGTGAAGTCGCCTCGTAATGGCAGTAGGAGGAAACCAGAGGGTAGAAGAGTGGGAATGCATAGGAGAGATAAGAGGAAGAACTGGAAAGCTAAGGAGAGAAGTAGTAGGGAGATTAGACAAAGGGAACGCGTGCGAGAACAAGATGGCTCAAGACCGCCGTCTCTGTCTACGGTCCGTCGAGGTGCCCAAGGGCTGACCATTGTGTGAGGAAGGGTTCCTGGAGTAGGATTAGAATGTCAGAGAGCGGTTAGTCAGTGTCTGGGAGGGGTGCCGTACCATCATTACGGCCTTGCTAGAATTGGGAATTTGGAGGTTTTCTTTGTCTCACTTTCTTTGTTGTCTTTTTGCTTTGTAATCATAATAAAATACTCTAGGGCACAGGAGAGGAATCAAGCATCATACCCCCATCACCATCTCTCTCTGTTGCTCTAGAGCTTAATGGCTATTGTTGAGTGACTGAGTTTCTAGTCTTTCTGAGTGTTCTGCCTTACTTTCTAAAAACCTACCAAACTCTCCCTCGACGGGAACTCGAGCCCCAATGGACTTGGGCATTCACTTACACTAAGAGCTCGCTACGTGTCATTGGAGTCAGCTTCCAGTTGTACAGTCAGCTGAAGAAGAGCCCACACGACGTCACGGGAGTTCTAGGTAGTTCTGCTGTATCGACGGCAAGCCAGGCTACTAGACTAGGTAAGGGCAGCAGTGTCATGACACGAGACGAACGTGCGTCTTAGGGATCCTATTATGGTGAGATCTACCTTGAGCAGACTCTTAAACATTTTATTATTATTTCCGAGGTCTCTTTTGGATTGTACCCTACCCTTTTCCCTATTACCGAGCTCTCCTTTGTTATTTGATTACCTTCCCAGTGCCTACTTGTTTAGTGCACAACTGTGAAACATCTCGGAGATTATTAGATTTCCATTTGTTGTCATCTTTGTTTCAAGATCAAATTCCCTTTGATCCCCATCAGCGCTATCCCAACTCCCACAATTCTGCATCTTGTGGCACTGTTGATCCACAGTACTACTTAGTCCTCTTCCTCAACATCTCCCATGAACTTCTTTTCTACTTCTCTTGCTGTGCCTTTCCCTTCATAGGGCATGCCGCTTCTTCCTCTTCCACTCTCCTTAGCTTCCTTTTCTGTGCTTTTCCTCTTTCAAAGCGTGCCGGCTCCCTCTTGTCTCCTTGGTGCACTTTTTCCTCTACAGGATGCACTATCCTTTTGATCTTCTTCCACGACGGTGTTACACCACAAGTGAATTTTCTGCAGAAGATAACATTTGATACACTTTATAACAATGGATTCTTGATTAGAGTCTGCTCTAGAACCCTTTCTATATCCTCAGAACGTACTACTATATAATAAAGACATTGAGCAAGGGAGAATCAAACTAGAGCTCATGTTGATACCTCGGGAGGCAAGCAGGGTGAGCTGGCATCAGGTTTAAGAAGAAAGTCATAGAAGGACTATGCTCTAGATTCATTATGGGATGGAACTGACTTAGAGATATAGCGGACTAGGACTCTAGAACTAGTAGTATTCAGACGACGGACTTAGATAAATAGACTCTGATTGTAATTAAGTATTGATGGCATCAGATCAATTATATTTAGATAAATGAGCCCTAGGACATGACTTAGAGATACTAGCCATTGAGTAGGGCTTACTGACTACTTAATAGGTAACCAAGGAGGGCTCTCTTACAAAGCAACATCAAAGTAAGTGATGGGAGATCAGGGAGAATATTCTAGAGAGAAGCGATAATGAAGACACATCATCTTTGATAGGAAGGATTTGATGAGGAGAACGCGTCACCATAAGGACATGTCATCACTGGGAATTGGGGCAGACTTAGCATGAGAAGAGGTTGAAGGAACATCAAAAGTAGTAATAGTTTTCTTTTTATATTTTATTCCTTGAGTTTCAGGGCTTTGTAATCATTTTAATATAGTATCCGGTGTGCAGTTGGAAGGAAGAGGAATCTCTTAACTTCTACCTCCATCTACACTGCCTCTGGAATCGTAAATGTGAATCTATTGAGAGTAAGAAGACTGGGACCAGTGGGATATCTTGAGAAGAACACAGAGTATACCCAGAACTCGATCTAGGGAGAAGACACAGATGCAACTTGGGCAGGCTTCAGAGAGAACAGCAGGCTGGGAAAGCTTGGCTAGGTGCACACTTGGATTGCATCACACCCGTAAGGTTCAGTGTTGGGAATGTAGACAAGAGGGCAACTGAGTGTGGAGGGTCCATAAGTGATCAACTAACTGTATTTTCCAGAGGAGCTTTTGTCACAGTGTGTAAAGGTTGACACCTTAGGGAGGCTATGTGATGACGATCTAGAGAGATCCTACAATCCTTTTTACAACCATCAACTTATATTTTACTGGAGCTGCATATAATCCTTATTTTCTAATTATTTATAAACCTTTATCTTTGATTATCTTCCCTCGAACCTTTAGCACGCAATTGGGAGCTGGCACATTATTATTTTGTTTGTCCCAGTGTGCAATTCCCTTTTGCATCCTTTCAACAGACACCACCTACACTTGTGCCCTTCCTCTCTACACTTAAAACACTTTACCACTACTGTTCTTATATTCCTTATCATTCTCTCTTCCACTCTACACTGCATCACTCTGCTACTCAAGATTTTGAATTTATTTTGGGGTATTGTTGCCCCTTTCCCTATCTCTTTCTGCTCCCTGCAATTTTGGGCCAGGTGCCCAAACCCTTTGCATCCAAAACACAACTTTCCTTTTCTCCTCTCAAGTTCTTCCCTCAGTTTGGCGAGAGAGTATTTTTCTTTGAGCAAGTTGCTCATGATAGAGTTATATTGTTGTAGAGACATTTATGTTACGTCTCTACAGTAGTATGGAATTAATGTTGAGTCTTGCTAGTTACAACTACATCTGCTGGGGTGCAAGATCTTCACCCAGCCAGATACCTACTACCCTACTAACTACTGCCCTAATAGTATGGTTAGACTATCACCCAACAGATGGGATCTCTAATCTAGATGGTTTTCTAGAAGTAACCGTTACTCCTCTGCATGTACCACTCACAATGGAGCACAGCACAAGGTTTATACTATGAAGCAATACAAGTAAACTACTAAATACCACTTGATTGCAAGGTCAGGTCTTAGTAGTAATACCCAAGCTTGGTACTACACTTCCACCCACTGTCCCTAACTGACAGTGAAATTCCCTTAAGCCAAGGGCCCAGCTATATATGGAGGTAGTTACTGATCATAATGATCAGTGACTGAGGGTTGATTTATGATGAGATAAAAGATTGAGCAAGGTCCAAGGCAGATGGTGCTCAGATGTGATATCAAGTTTTAGTATCAGCATCTAAAGTCTGATGACTGGAATTAAACCAACTGTCTCTTTGTTCAGAGTTTGACAAAGAGAACTCGATGGAGTTCTTGTTTAATTCTCTACTACTTATACATTTTACTACTGTAGCTATGTGCTTACTCTCCCATGGTCCTTATGTTACTCTAGTCATATGACACACTGTGACTGTGACTATAACATGACATCTGTGACCATCCGTCACACCAATGTGACATTGTGACAAAGTCATGTGATACTTTTCCATGCTCCATCTTGTAGTTGTAAGTCCAATAAGAAAAGAAAAGAAAAGAAAAAGAAAAAGAAATATAAATAATGACTTAGCCGTTTTGCCAAGTCATGACAGGATATACTTTATACTCCTGGATTTCACTATTGGAACCCACTCTAGAGACCTTCTACAAGCCCCAGATATAATCTAGACCCAAAATTGGGTACTTCTATTAGATAGTTGCTCAGCTGTCACATGCTAGAATAGCTTATACCTCAGAAGGCAAGATTAATAAGCTAGCATCAGGTTTCTCAGATATAGACTATCAATGTTAAAACTCTAGAAATCAGAGGCTTAGAGATATCTTTGAAATATGAGATAATTTCAATCTAGAGTGGACTTAGACTAATATGATACCAAGACAACAGATCAAAAGTCTATTAGTAACTAGTGATCCTATTACTACTGGACTTAGGTAAGAAATGGATGTGCCGCTGGATGACAATTGTATTACTAATACTTGTATACATTGTCATGTGTTTCTAGACCATATTTGGAGTAAAAAAAAGCTAGTTCAGGGTTTGGAAAACAATAGGCAAGAGTGGAGTATAAAGGTAGAGCAGGATCACATGGTCATGTCCAGAGGTATAGAGGACAGGAAGGTGATGGCTATCATAGCCACATGGTAGTATCATAGAGAAAAGACACAAGAGAGAGTAGTAGAATAAAGGGTTTCCTTTTCTATTTCTTTTTAATTGAGTTTCCAACATTTGTAATATTCTAATATATTTCTTAGAGTGGAGATTAATGGGAAAAGCCTCCTTGGCCCTTATCTTCATCTCAGAAGCTCTTGAGGTTGTAAATGCAATTCTCTTGAGTATGTAAGGGATGATCTTGGTAAGAGGTTGAGTTAGTGAATGTTTCCTATCATATACCCTACTCTTTCTTGAGACAAGATGCAGTAGTCGCTTGGATAACCTTCTATGGAGTAGCAGGCCTGAAAAGCCTAGCTAATCATTGACTCAAATTGTATCATACCCATAAGGTTTAGTATAGGAGTGCAAATGAGAGCTTGATTGAGTGTGATAAGGCCCATGAGTAGTTTACTGACTATTCTACTAGTGAGCTTGTTACGGTATATAAAAGTGGATATCTTAGGGACACTATGTGGATAAGATCTAGATTGAGCCCCTATTATTCCTTCTATACTTAGATTCTAAATAAGCTGTGTATTTACTTTTTAATTTCTTTCTAATATCCCCACTTTCTCCTTCTCTCCACAAACCCTTTAGGAAACTGTTACCATCCATTTTTACTTGCTAGTTATAGTTAAATTCTCTTTTGTCTCTTTCAATGGAGTCATGAGTCACAGTCACAGCATATGACAAAGAAGTCAGTTGACAAGTAACATGGAGACCATGGGAGATAAGGAGTATAGCTATATAGTAATTATATATATAGTATAGTAAATCTAATGAGAATTCTATCGAGTTCTCTTTGTTAAACACTAATAAAGAGTAGTTGGCTTTATTCTGGCTCAGGAGTTGGCTTACTGACATGAAATGGGCAATATAGTTGACCTATATTATGAGCTGTAAATCCTCAGAACAAGAAAACTTAAGAGGGAGGTAGTATTATAACTTAGCAAAACAACTAAGTCATTATTTATTTTTCTTTTTCTTGTAGACTTACTACATATAAGAAGTGTGGGAAAGTGTCATGTCACAAGGTGTTACATAGTTATGGTCACATTGTGGGATGTCACAGTATCACATCACATGATCAAGTCATATGAGAAGTATGGAAAAATAGTACACAGACTATGTAATAGTTGTATAAGTAGTATATAGAAATAAATAAGAACTTCATCGAGTTCTCCTTGTTAACTTGGACTTGGAGTGGATTTAAGTCATCTTGGCTAAAGTCTTACAGTCAGCACATTTATTGGCCTAGTTACTTGAGCAAAGTTTTTAAAAAACCTTTTGTAATAATTTGTAAGACCTAAAAACTTTTTAACATTTTTTACATTCTTTGGCTCTGGTCAACTAAGTACTCCATCTACTTTCTCTTTCTCTATTTTTATTTCATTAGGTCCTATGATAACCCCTAGGAATTCAATCTTTCTTACTTTCTATACATACTTTTCTAGCTTGACATATAAGTCATTTTCTTTTAATCTCCTCAATATTTTTTTCACAATTTCATCATGTCTCTTTTTTGTCTCAGTTTCTACTAGTATGTTATCTACAAACACAGTGACTTTCTCTTCATTAATTAAGTTTCTCAAGATTTCATTCATCATTGCCTAGAATGTAGCTAGTGAGTTTATTGTTTCAAAAAACATTACTGTTGGTTTAAAGAAGCCTATATATGTTATAAATGCTCTTTTCTACTCATCTCCTCCCTTAATTCTCACATTATTGAATCTCTATCTCAGATCTATTTTAGTAAATACTTTCTTGTTACCCATATTGTCAATTAAATCTATAATTAATAGTAGTAGATAGTTATTCTTTATTATTTGGTCATTCAGGTCATAGTAGTTTATTACTATTCTTTTACTTCCATTCTTTTTGCTCATAAATTCTCACTCCCCTCTTTTTCTGTACTTCTTGGAGATCCTGCTCACACACTGCTCTACTGTGCCTTTACCTTCTTGGGCTATGCTGCTGCATCTCAATTCCACTATGATTTCTTTTCTTTTGTCTCATACTCTAGGCATAAGATTTTTCTCTTTTTTTCCTCTAATACTTTCTCTTTTACTATTGTATCTTTTCTCCTACATTTAGTATACTTAAGTTTACTTTCTCTTTCCTTTTCCCTTTTCTTGTTTTTTTACTTCTATGCTCCTAGACACCTTGTATACCACATATTCTTTAATTGCTTTCTAGAGACAAATTCTTATCCCTAATTTTCTTCTATTTTAGTGCCTTTGTACTGGCACTCTTTGTATTCCACAAAAGTTACTACTTCTTGTACTCCATTCTCTCTCTCTCCTATTACTATGCTTCTTGAGGGTATGCCCCATGCACTGTTGTACTCCTGTGATTTTCTCCATATAGAGTACACAGGCCTCTTTTTCTGCTGTACCTTTTGTAGTCTTGTTATATGCATTGTTTGTTTCTTTTGCTTTCTCTTCTCTACTTTAATATTTGGGCACTTTCACATTCTATTTCCCAACATCAAAAATACCTTACTTCTTTCTTTTCTTCTGTTTATTGGTACCTAATACATCTCTCTTCTTTATTACTCCTTATTACCTTGCTTGACAATACCTCAAACTTGTTCTGGGAAATTAATTGTCCTTTTGTCATAAACTTTATTCAGACTTATCTCTATCAATTCTTTAAGGATTCTCAGTCTTTACAGCTATGGAAAGCCCTTAAAAAGATCTTTTTATCAATGCCAGTCACATCTTGAGGCAATCAATATTAACTGAGATATTAAGCAGATCAACAGGTAACCACTATGTTACCATTTATTAAATTGCTAATATCTCAAAAACTGCCATGATTGATGCTTCAGTTCTAGGCTCAGCAAAAGTCTTCTTCATAATGCTCAGAATGAGCCTAGAATGAACTTAAGGCAATTAATATCAGTGGAAATATGAAGGCCTCAATGTTTGTACATGGATATTAATTAATTATCCATAGATAGTCATCTGCCTTTAATTAGAACAAAGGACAGCCTTCATATGGTTAAGTTATTGCTATTTTGAGTACAAAGGCACTACCATATGTAGAACAATAAGTAGTAGCATGTGATGGCTTGTTCTAGTGCACAGACTATCACTTTTCTATATATAAGGACTCTGAGTCTAAGGATTAGACCTCAAACTTAACAACTGCTTTTATCATTCTCTTAACTTCATATTTTTGAACTTCTCAAAGTATCAAATCACTAATCACAATAAGTAAGTGACCTTTTGTGATACCCTTCCTCTCCTCCTTTTTATTTCTGCAATTTCAGGCTAGATACTCAAACTTCTTATACCTCTAGCATTCTCTTTCTCCTTTTCCTTCTAGTTATGCCCTTAATAAAGCAAGGGCTCACTTTTCTCTGAGTAAGTTGCTCAATAGTTAGTTATATTGTGATTGAGATATTGTTTTGATGTCTTAGGGTACAGGTATAGTAGTTTTTGATCTCATTAATTATAACTACATTTATTAGGGCATAAGATCTTCATCTAACCAGATATCTACTGCTTTACTAGCTACTGCCCTAATAATATGGTTAGACAATCACTCCATAGAGGAGATCTCTACTCTACATAGTCTTCTAAGAAGTAACTGTTAAGACTTTAAACCTTGAAGTTGAATATGTATTTCAACTTAAAGCTTATATCAACACTTGATATCTTTACGCTTCTTTACAAAGGATCTAGTTAAGGTTTTCAGTGAAGTTATATTGTAAATAAGAGTATTGAGACTTTTAGTCATACTCTACACTATAATCCAAGAACTAAAGAGAGTATAGGATTGCAAGAGTAAGGATGTTTATACACAAATTACAGAAAGAGAGAACTTGCCGTTTTTATTCTTTCTGGACTATATTTATACAACTTAAACCTACTCCAAGTCCAAGTTAATGAGGAGAATGTAAGGGGCACACTCAGTGAGGCACCCAGTCACACTGCAATATAGTAGAGCAGGCGTCTTAAGAAGAAGCGATGGATAGCCCAGGAGCTTCAATCAATGTTGAGGTAAGGTATTCTACTGTACACCACTAGCTATTTATACTAGACTAGCCGGTCCGTGCGCCAGTCGCTATGGCCACGTGCATCCGGACACTAATAACTACACTACCAGATATAGCTATGCAGTACTGTGATGGAGACCCGAACTAGAGGGAAGGGA
>Ga0153998_1000136_pt1 | contig 13212 bp, 11 predicted proteins | sample TSNC082MetaG_FD_104725 | JGI IMG/M metagenome (GOLD analysis project Ga0153998, IMG submission 104725) | Attine ant fungus gardens microbial communities from North Carolina, USA - TSNC082 MetaG | ecosystem: Host-associated > Fungi > Mycelium > Unclassified | place: USA: North Carolina, Lumber...
ACTATATAGTTTCACTTCTTCTACTATATAGTTTTTATATGCCACTCATGCCGAGGACCTTTATCTACAGCCACCATAAATTTTCACCTCAGTGAACAACTGTAATCTTGTTGTCACTGAGGTAAGTCTCTGTTTATCTTATATTGACTATGTACTTATTACTCACTTGTAAATAGTTTACTTTCTTTAGGTAAATACATTGAGTGAACAACTGTAATCTCATTGTCACTGAGTTTACTTTCTTTAGGTTATGGGCCTTGGTCTGTAAATCTACATCAACAAAGAAACATATACCGTGAACCACTACTTACCTGCAAATATGTCTAACATTGGCAGTACTGCCCCACCTATCTTTGGAGATGCATTCAAGTTCAATGGAATGAACTGGATTACCTGGAGGAGCAACATTCAGATTGCAGCTGATTTTAAAAGTGTCACAGGATACCTCGATGGATCGATTCTGAGGCCATCTTTACAACCACAACAAAGCCCTCCTGCTCCTCCCAGTATACCTTCTGGCTCACCTTCACCAGTAGTACTTCAGACATTCCTGACTTTATCGACCTCTATCAAGACACCCTGGAACTCACTTAACCCTACCCCCTCAGAATGGAAAGTTCGCAATGCTTGGGCTATGGGTTTGTTGATCTACAATACAACTGACCCACTCAGACTTAGAATAAATATTAACGGAACAGCAGCTGAAGCCTGGAAATCATACCTCAATACCTATAACATGCCAGCTGAGGTTGCTTTAGCCAATACAGAACAAGAACTTCAAAACATGATGTATATTAATAGACAGGATTTCACCACATTTATATCTCAGCTCCACACCAAATAGACCATTGCTACGGCACTTGGCGCCAAGATCAATGACTTGGCATTCAGGATGATTTTGTTAAATTCCCTTTCTCGGTCTTGGGATTCCATTGTGGCCACTTTGTATACCACAAAATCCTCACATAACACTATCAATTACCTTATGTCTCACTGGGCTAGAGTTAGCTGAACTCAGGCTGTCAACCCACACAACACTGCTACAGCACTTCACGTTAATGGCAATAATGCCAATCAACAATACTATAATCAATGCCAGTGCACTAATCCAAACTGTAACAGATGCGGACATACCACCAAGAACTGTTATTGGCCAGGCAAAGGAAAAGCTGGACAGTTTCCTCCAGGATTTGGAAAGTGCAAGCCGAAGGGGACTGTGAATGCCAACAACACTAATACCATCACTGCTGCAACTACAAGCACAACTACCCCATCCAGTACTCAACAAACATCTGCTAATGCTGTTAATGGAAATAGAGAGCAGGTATTTGCCCTGATGGCTGACATTTCTCCTGAGGTACAACTACCCAAAACTCCATTTTGTATCAGATCTAACCCCACATATACTCTTATCAGGCTGTTTGAAAGCAATCTGGTGTTTGGAACGGCTGATATCAGAGATGTGTTGGAGGTTGGACATAATGACCACACCTTTTCTATACCCAAGTGTCACAATGTTGCTACATTTATTGAGAAAATATTAACTCTACTTGATTCTGGCGCAAGTGATCACTGCTTCATCACCAAATCCTGGTTCTCGAGCTACAACATAATATCACCTCCTCAGAGGGGAAACTCTGCTGGGAAGGACTCAACTTTCACTATTGACAGTACTGGAGTAGCTGAATTTTCAACTACTATAAATAGCATAGCATCTAGGATCAAAATGAACGATGCGTTATACATGCCTCAACTACAGTCAAATTTGATCTCAGTTTCAAAACTTGTAGGAAAGGGTATGACTGTTGCTTTTGAAAGAGAGACTGCTAGAGTTAAGAGGCCTGACAAAGTGACCATCCTGGTTGCAGTGAAGAGAGGTGAATTATATATTGTGGCGGCTGACAACGTTGTTAATGGGACCAGCGAAGTTAATACTTTCCAGACAAAGAGAAAGGCCATGACTTTTGAGGTATGGCATAGGAGATTGGGACATGCAGATGCCAAAACCATTATGGGTATGATTAATAGTGGGTTAGTGGATAGTTTAGAGGTAACAGAACCCACTGAGTTAAAAGCCCTCTACGAGGACTGCATATATGGCACTTACACTACGCACCCATTTCATGACTCCACTGCAACTGAGACTGACCCTCTTGAGCGCATATACATTGACATTTGGGGTCCTGCATCCATACTGTTGGCTGGTGGCTCGAAATACTTCATGTTGATAATTGATGGTGCCACATCATATAGGACTGTATATTTCTTATCTTCAAAGTCTGTGGATGCAATGCTAGGAACTTTCAAGGATTTCCATTGTCAGGCTGAACGACAAATAGAAAGGAAGCTGAAACGTGTTCAAGTTGACATAGGAAAAGAGTGGGCTAATGCCTCATGGAACCAATATGCAAAAGAAGCCGGCATTGTGCTTGACTTTACTACTCCCTATGCTCACCAACAAAATGGGAAAGCTGAGAGATCTATGCGAACCCTACTCGATATGGCATGTACTATGCTAGCAGACTCTAGGTTGCCCTAGAAGTTCTGGGCAGATGCCGTAAATACAGCCGTCTACACACAAAACTTCATCCCTGCTTCTCGATCTCCTTCTATCATACCTGCTACTGCCTGGTCAGGACAATGTCAAGACATATCTTATCTGTGACCATTTGGTTCAACAGCATATGCTCATATTCTGCCTGAAGTTAGCCCATCTAAATTGGCACCTCGCTTGGTAAAATTGACCATGATTGGATACTATGATAGGTCTGGCTACAAACTGTTGGATCATACTACAGGTGCCGTTTTCAAATCCAGGGATGTTATATTTGAGAAGTCACGGCCTCACTACAGCACTGACCCCATTATCTTCTTCTCCAACGCTGAAATTCCATTGAATCCACACCCTATGGTTATTGCTCCCAGACCTAAACAGACCACTCAACTTCACCCCATGCCACCCATATCCACACAACCGATACCACTGCCAATTTCTACTAATTCTCCAACACTTGCTCTGAAACCTGGTCTAATTACCCCTCAGACCATCCTGAATAGTCCTGATAATGAGGTGTCTGATACTATTATGCCAGGGGGAGATGAACCTATTGCCATTCGGAGATCCAGGAGAGAGGTTAGACCTTTGGCAAGGATGAAAGAGAGCCTCGAGTACTTGTCTAGACCAACTGCAAGCATGGTTAACACTACAACCTACAATAACAATGCAATTCCGACTACTTTCAACCAAGCAATGAAGCGACCTGACTTATGGATGGAACCTATGTTAAAGGAATTGGCCGTTATAAAAGAGAAGGAGGTTTTCCGCACTATGCCTCGACCTGTAGAGAAAAATGTGGTGAAGTCAAAATAGGTATATGCTAATAAATACAATGACAAAGGTCATATAGTGGCAAGGAAAGCATGACTGGTAGCAAAAGGTTTTATACAGATACTGGGGAAGGACTATGATAAGACTTATGCTTCTGTCATGAGGTTGGAGTCTGTACAGCTAGTATGTGCGATTGCTGCTTTGCTCGGTCTCAGGCTTTGGCAGGTCGACTTTGTATCAGCTTTTCTGAACAGCGAGAACATCTTCAAAATTTACATGGAGCAGTCATTGGGTTTTGATGAAGGAGGAGATAAAGTATAGTTACTCCTCAAAACCCTGTATGGAATGATGCAGGGAGCACATGACTGGGCTATAACTCTCGATCGCACATATACTGAACACAAGTACTACACCTCAAAGGCAGACTCACAGGTTTGATCAAAAGTCGTTAATGGAGAACTTATGCTGACAACAACTTGGACAGATGACGTTTTGGGAACATCAACAACACCAGCTGGGGAAGTTGAAGTGAAGGAAGAGCTGAGGAGTAGTTATGAGATTAAAGACCTTGGGGAGGTGAAGTACATTCTGGGTATGAAGATAGAAAGGACAGATGATGGGAGCATCAAGTTATCACAACACACATACTCTGAGCGTATACTCGAACGCTTTGGCATAGCAGAAGCAAAATCTCGCAGCACTCCACTACCACCTGGAATAACGTTGTCAATTAAGGATTCACCAGAAACCCAAGATAAAGCAGATAAAATAAAAGAAGTACCATACCATGAAGCTCTTGGTTCATTAATGTGGTTATAAGTGGCCACTCGCCCAGACCTATCTTACACAGTCAATCTGTTATCATGCTTTGCTCATAACCCCGGGCAAGCACACTGGAATGCACTGAAACATGTTCTTTCATATATGAAGAGAACATTGGATTATGCTATTACATACTTTTACAACTCCAGCCTTTGCCCATTTGGATACGTTGATTCAGATTATGCTGGAGATGTTGATGGACGGAAGTCAACAGAAGGCCACATGTTTTTTGTAGGTGGTGGATTAGTCTTATGGGCAAGTAAGCGTTAAGAGACCGTTGCTCTCTCGACCGTTGAAGCAGAGTACATGGCATTCACATGAGCTACTCAGCAGGTGCTCTGGTTGACTAAATTTATGAAGGAAATCCACATGCTATAACAAACACCAATATGTATCTTTGGCGATAATACAGGAGCAATTGCTAATACTCAAAATAATAAAAATCATCGATACACAAAACACATCGACATAAAGCATCATTTTGTAAAGGAGAAAGTGGTCATACAATCTGTTGAGTTCAACTATGTCTCATCATCAGAAAACTTAGCAGATATATTGACGAAGCCACTTGCTAAGGAGGCAGTGGTTCGTTGTTGTGTTGGAATAGGCATTTGTTGTTATGAACATTGAGTGAGACTACAGTTATTATCAGCCTTGGTCTGATAATGAATGGCTAGTGAACAAAATGATAGCAATGTGAGAAGAAACGTTGATGGCACAGAACGAGGACATTACTATGCAGTAATGCATAGAATGTCTAAGCATCCCAGGAGACAATGGACTCATGGTATGGACAGAACTCTTTGGAGAAACCTTGGACTATTTTCCCTTCTCTATCTTTGGACTTGTGCTAAATGGGACAATATCAGACTAACCCATTATTAGACACTGACTCACCTCTAACTCACTTGTCACCTTGTCACTGATCTGTCACTTAACTAGTCACTCTTAGTTACAAGTAGTGTTACCACATTGTAACGATTGTTACATCCCTAGTTAGAATAAATACAGACCAGAAAGAAAATGGAACGGCAAGTTCTCTTTTTCTGTATTCTCTTTGTAAAATCCTACTCTGAGGAATTGGTACTCTCACTTGTCTTAGGACAACCTCAAGGGTGCTACTCAAAGTCTTGTTAACATCTTTCCTCTGATATAACTTCACTGAAAACCTTAACTGGATCCTCTAGCAAGAAGTGTGAAGATATCAAGTATTAAATATAAGCTTCAAGTTGAAATGCATATTCAACTGTGAGGTTTAGAGTCTTAACAATTAAGAGAGAACTTCCTTCTTCATCACAAGTAACATTGTTCACTAAAGTCATAGTCGCCAACTCTCATTGCTTTGTGCTGTATCGTCGACACCCCACCAGTTCTCATTGCCTTGTGCTGTACTGTGTGGAATCCCTGAGCTCTTATTGCTTCACGCTATAGCCAGGACAACGTCGTAACCATGGATAGGACATCTACAACATCAACATCATCAGGTCATACGTGGACCACCAAGGATAGTAACCTCACAAATCAGAAAGAGCAGACTACTCTCTCAGATAGAACAGTTATCGACCTTCGAGGATCGATATTCACTAGACCTATTAGTAAAGAAATGAGAAGAAATCTTGTTCAGGCAATCTTAGATCGCCACCCCAGTATATGTCAAAACAACCCATCTCCATCTTAAGACAACACAGCAAACAATACCCAATCATCTCCATCAAACGAAACACCTCTCAACAATCCTCTTTCTCTCAACTCAGACCCAGAACCTCTTCCACCGACTCAGAATCAGAACAAGACATTGAGCCTCTTATCAAACAATCCGAAACACAACAACAGATCTTTGAACGACACCTCCAATCCGAAATGTCTCAACCAATGAACATCACCTCTGCAAATCCACAAGCACCTCCCTTGACTTCCATCAATCCAGCAGGAATTCTTGGACACAGAACCTTTGGATTGTCATCAAAGAACTCTGGCAACTCATTTTATAATGTCTTTGGAAAACCTCCAACGGATTCACCCAATATCTCGACAACAACCTCCTCAACAACAATCCACCAAGAGCATCGACCTAAATATGCTCAACCCAACAAATTTGACAGAGACCCAAGGAACTACCAGAAATGGAAAGAAGACTGTTCACTCTATATGCTTGCTTATAACAACAATTTCCCAGACGAACACACTGTAATCATGTTTATGCTCTACCATATGGACAAGAAGGTCCTGGTCTGGAAGACAGAATTTATGGCAGCACATACAGTTTCAGAACAAGGTATCCATCTTAGAACCATGGAAAACTTCCTTGCAGCCTTTGACTCAGCTTTTCAACCATTCGATATGAAAAAAGATGCCCTGCAGCAGTTGCATGCTCTCAAACAACTATCAAGACCAGTAGACGAATACGTCTCTGAGTTCAGAGTATTTGCCACCCGTGCAGGACTTACAGATATCTCGCAACTCATCCACCTATTCAAACAAGGTTTGGATTCCAATATCACCATACAAGCCATTCGACGAGGACCCAATAACAATCTCCAAGCATGGATTGAAGCAGCAAAACAAGGAGAAGAGATCATCTACATGGAAAGAATCTATCTGGGTGGAAAACAAGCAAAACGCCCTAATAGAATTCTGGCCAAAGAAAAACACTACACGAATCTGAACTGGCTTCAACCCCACGATGACTATAAAGACCCAAATGCTATGAACATCAATAACATACAAGCTATACTGGAGAACTATAAGAATACTCTCCAGGATCAAGAAGACTCTGATGATGAACAAGAAACCACCAACCAACGCATCTGTAAGGGAACATCTAGGGTTGTGCTTAGTAAGTTCTGAGGGTCTGTTCTATTAATGGCCCAGTAACAGATCATGTATCGCATTTCCATCGTTCCTAACTTCTCCTGTCTGTGTCATGCAGTGCGATGCCTATTATTAGTTGTTCTAGGACATTCTGTGATTATAGGTCAGTTGCCATGGTGCTGTGTGCCTGACTATCTAGTGTAGTATATATACTAGCAAGTGTGTGTAGATATATCTCTACTTGAATCTCAAACTAGCTTCCAGGACTATCTATTAGCTTAAGGGTGATCGCCTCTGAGTGGTTTCCTAACAGCATCCAGAAGCTGGTACATCAAACTCTCGACAATATTCTTACCAAAGATCAGAAGAAGTCATTCAAGAAAGGGAAATGCTTCAGTTGCAGAACACTAGGACACTTTGCTGCTCGATGCCCAAACAAACCCAACTTCAAAACTCTACTCTGCAACAAGACCTACAAGGCTAAGAAGAATCTCTTCACCAAAAAAACTAACAAGAAAAGAGACCTTGCAGAAAACATCCCAGAAAAAGAACCCTCAACAGACTCTGACTCTGATGAAGAAGAGGAGGATTTTCCCCAAAGTGACTAGGAACCACGCCTAACTCACTCAACTCTTCCAGCACAAAGGACAATGACAGGCAAGTAAACGGACTACACATAAAAGACATTGTAGAAATGCAGTTGAAACTGTGTCAATTTAACACCCTTTACTCCCCCACACAAGTGTAAGAGGACTACCCTAGGGTTGGGCTTAGTGACGTGAGTAGGTTCCCACCTAAGAGCCGTCGTCTCTCCGATCGCCTTCCCACTGTCTGCCTCTCTTCTCTTTTGTGTCATACTGTGTGAACCTGTAAATCTAATATTGGACTCTGTGAGAATATATGTCAGGTACCATGAGAACAGTGCCTAGACTGTCTAGTAGTATAAATACTGGTCTTCTGTTGTAGATATACCTCAGTTGAATCTCACACTAGCTTCAGGATTTCTACATTAGCTTAAGGGTCTATCGCCTCTGAGTGATCTTAGAGCCCTAACAACAAGTGCTTCTAGGAAGGAAAACCATAGACACTTTATCACTAATAGATTCAGAAGTAGGACTCGACCTAATCGACAGGACCCTTGTCAAGGACTGGAGCCTACCAAGACAAAAACTAAAAAAACCCCTTGTGATACGAAACGGAGACAGAAGTATAAACAAAAACAAAAAAATAACTGACTATGTCAAACTAGATGCAATCATTGATCAACAACAGATCAAACTCAAGCTTACTATTGCAGATCTTGGATGACCACGAATTATACTAGGAATTCTGTGGCTCAAGAAACACAATCCAATTATCAATTGGAAGAAAGGTATGATGAAATGGAGAAATACTGAACTAACAAAGAATTTTAGTGAATTACTTGATTCTCAAGGAGAAAATCCATGGTTAATAAACTATGAGATTTACAAATTGAATACTAAAATCTCTGCTTCATAGGTATTAGCACAGAAAGGTAAGCAAAAAGACAATCGAACTACTGAAAAAATGGTTCCAGAAGAATATCATGAATATCTATCGCTATTCGACGAAAAGAAAAGTGAATAATTCCTACCAGCAAGAACTTGGGACCACAAGATCGAGATGAAACTGATATTTGAACCAAAAGCTTTCAAACCTTATAAGCTTTCCTTTGCAGAAATCAAGGAACAGGAGAAATTCATTGAAGAAAATTTACGAAAAGGATACATCAAGTATTCAAAATCACCAATGGCCTCACCCTTCTTCTTTGTGGCCAAAAAGGATGGAAAACTACGACTGTGCCAAGATTATCGCTATCTCAACAAACACACCATCAGGAATGCTTACCTAATACCCAATGTTCAAAGTATTTTGAACAAATCATGAGAATCAAAATACTTCACTGCAATGGACGTACGACTCAGATACAACAACATTCGTATTCGAAAACAAGATAGATGGAAAGGAGCATTCAGGACAAATCAAGGATTATTTGAGCCAACTGTCATGTTCTTCAGAATGTGCAACAGCCTAGTAACATTCCAAACAATGATGAACACAATATTTGCACCACTTATCGCCAAAAACCTCATACTAGTTTACATAGACGACATTCTCATTCATGCTCCAACGAAGAAACAATTACATAAGACAATGAAAGAAGTACTCAAAATACTTCAGGAGCACGACTTATATCTCAAACCTGAGAAATGCCAATTCGCCAAACAACGACTCTCTTATCTTGGATACATCATCTCTCCTGATCAAGTTCAAATGGACCTGATCAAACTCAAAGGCATATCCGACTGGCCTGCACCTTCAACAATCAAGGAAACAAGAAAATTCCTTGGATTTTGCAATTTCTACAGGAAATTCATCAAAGATTATGCCAAAATTGCTTCACCAATTAATCAATTGGTAAAGAAGAATATGAAATTTATCTGGACGGAGGAAGCACAGAAAGCATTCGACAAGCTGAAGAAGAAATTTGAAGAAAAACCCATCCTCATCACTCCTGATCCAACAAAACCATTCAAAATATTCACTGATGCATCGAATCATGCGATAGGAGCAGTACTCACACAAAGGGACAACAATGGAGTACAACATCCCTGCTTCTTCTATTCGAAACCACTATCACCAGTGGAAAAACGCTATCATACCTCAGAGCAAGAATTCCTTGCAATCATCCGAGCTATTCAAGAATAGAGACACTATATTGATGGAGCACCAGAAGAAACCATCATCTGGACTGACCACAACAATATTATCCATTGGACTAATCTAGCCAAACTATCACGATGAATGACAAGATGGTCAACAACACTCAGTGCCTACAAAATCAAGATCAAGCACATTGCTGGCAACAAAAACACCACTGCAGATGCCTTATCTCAAAAATTCATCGAAGATAAAGACGAAGATGAACCAAAACAAGCTATACCCGACGAGTTCATCAACAAATCAACCTTTCCAGCAGAAGAATTATCCAACGAGCCGACACTAGAAGAAAAACAAAATATACTCAGATAACATCACGACTCACCAACAGCTGGACACCCTGGTATCAAAGAAATACTACGCAAAGTATCAAAACAACACTCATGGCCAGGACTCAAACAATTTGTCACCAACTACCTCAAAGGCTGTGAAAACTGCCAAAGATTCAAGATTAATTGACACCCTCTAAAGCTGCCACTTCAAGGAATCCTAGTACCACAATCTAATTGACCATTTGCTCAAATTGCTATGGATCTCATCACCGACTTACCCAAGTCAAAGGGCTTTGATTCTATTTTATCCGTGGTGGACCACGGCCTAACAAAGGGGATAATACTAATACTGACAATGAAAGAAGTAACCTCGGAAGGAATTGCGACACTCCTAATGGATAACCTCTTCCGAAGATTTGGTATTCCCGACAAGGTCATCTCTGACCGTGACCCTTGATTCATTGCCAAGTCAATGAAAGCCTTCTTACAGGGACTAGGAGTCAAACAAGCTACATCCACCACTTTTCACCCTCAGACAGATGGCACTACCGAACGTTTCAACCAAGAGATCGAATTATATCTGGCCATCTACTGTGTTGACAACCCTGAAACATGGGCTGACAAACTATTTATGGCTGAATACTCCTACAACTCTAGACTTCATGGAGGACAATTGCACATCCCATTCGAACTCATGTTTGGACATCCCACAAAAACCCACATTGACACCCTAGAAACCTCATCCATCACTGCCGACAACAGGATCAACCACATAGAGAACATCCAAACAAATGCCAAACAAGCACATGAAGTTGCCAAAAATCTTATTAACCAGAGAATCAAAAGCAAACTTCCCGACCTCAAGGCAGGAACACAAGTTTGGTTAGACTCTTGACACATCCAAATAGAAGGAACCCCAAAGAAGCTCACACCAAAACGTGTAGGCCCCTTCGAAATTTTGGAAAGAACTGGACCTGTCAACTACCGGCTAAAACTACCACCACACTGAAAGATACACCCCATTTTCCACGTCCACCTTCTCTGGTCCACACAAGAGAACACCCAATATAGGAAATTCTCAGAAAGACCTTCACCAAAGATCATCGCAGAAGAAGAAGAATGGAAAGTCGAAGACATAATTGACTCCAGAAATAAAAATGGGGTAAAGGAATTTCTAGTTCACTGGAAAGGATACCCTGAAACAGAACACACCTGGGAACTGGAAACAAACATCACCAACACCAAGCAACTCCTCAAAGTCTATAAAAGAAAACAGAGACAGAACTAGCAAGCAACACAACAGTTCATGTCTTCTTCCTCTTCATCCAACACAACCACCCTTATCACCACACCACCAACACCATCACCAGTCAACCATGAACAAGTCAACAACTTCTTCCTCTTTATTGAACAGTTTCTCCAAGCACAAACCAATGACTTCCCACTATCCTACTCTGCCCCTTACCAACAAATCGCCGCTGATGAAACTTCCCCTATACAATGATTCACACTATTTGACCATCCCTTGGCCCAGCTGCAGACCACTCTCATTGGGAATTCAGTGGCTATTGCCGATTTCGACCTTTTCAGAGAGAACTGGGCTCTTTACCTACATTTCCAACATACAGCTGATCAACGATTCCTTCAACTCCAAAACAATCTCAAGAATCTCAACGAGTTTCCACTCCCTACAATCCATCAACACCTCCTATACACTGCCACAAGAAGAGTATAATACTTATCAGATACAAGCAATCAGAACCCTGGTCTATCAACTGGATCTAACTCTGGAGACACTTTTGATGACTCACAAGAAAGCGACTCCAGCAATGATGAACCTACTAGATGCATGGAAACTGGCAATGCCTCAAAAGGAACTGGACAAAATCTGGATGATACTCATGGAAATTCAGAACTACGAAACCCTAGAGATGTACCTCCCTTCATTACAGACAACACACAATGCTTTGTCTGTGGTCGACATGACCATTTCCTCAACCAATGCACTGATTATGTCTGTAAAAGATGTAATCAAAGAAACCCTGGTCATTATGAAAAGTTCTGCCTCCTTCAACCACAACTCACTGTGGCAAAACGACAAGCTGAATGAGCCAGAATCGATTATCCAAACCTGTTCCGACATGAACCACTTTCCACTTTTATCATTTGTCTCACTCCAACCAGATGACGATTCCTGGAACATTTTCTCACCAAGGCCCCAAAGGATCAATGTCATTCCACTCCTCAAAAATGCAATAAACAAGTCCTCTTCAGAAATGGACTCTCAACCAGTCACACCATTGTGTTCTCCTCCACCTCCACATCTCAGAGACCCATCCTTCAACATCTTCCTATGAGACAACCTCGACAATACATTCAACGAAACTGGGAAGATGATGACAGAGACTACTACAACGACATCGATGATGTTGCCTGGTCAAACATCCTAGGAGAACCCATCGGATATTAAATTCGATGAGGATATCGAATCAAACAAAGGGGATTATGTTATGAACATCGAGTGGGATTACAGTTATTATCAGCCTTGGTCTGATAATGAATGGCTAGTGGACAAAATGATAGCAATGTGAGAAGAAATGTTGATGGCACAGAATGAGGACATTACTATGCAGTAATGCATAGAATGTCTAAGCATCCCAGGAGACAATGGACTTATGGTATGGACAGAACTCTTTGGAGAAACCTTGGACTATTTTCCCTTCTCTATCTTTGGACTTGTGCTAAATGGGACAATGTCAAGGACGGACAGACGGAGTGTGGAGGAATGGAGTAATAATAGAGTTATACTCTGGAATAATGTACTAAGCTATTTCAGAGAATAGATAGTACTTAACAGTAATCGCAAAACCAGAAAGAAGACTCCGGCAGACTGTCAAGGACGTCGGAGCGGAGAACGACTTGTTGAATGACCTTGGCTTCAACTTATGTGTTGCACCCCAGTCTCCAGTCGTGAGGTTGGTCGCGTATTTTGGAGTAATGGAAGTCGTCAAGACAGAGGTCCTAAGTGGGCAAGTAGAGGAGTCAGAGAGGATAAGATACGATTAGGACTAGTTGACGTTAATTTACAGACTGAGGAATTACACTGTAACTACTCAGTACTTATAGGAAGTCCAGAATAGGAGAAGAGTAGTCTACTATGCTATCCTACTATTATTAATTTTAGGAGAATTATTAGGAGAAATAAATTATATAATTATCATATTTCCAGAATATAAC
>Ga0153998_1000138_pt1 | contig 13147 bp, 7 predicted proteins | sample TSNC082MetaG_FD_104725 | JGI IMG/M metagenome (GOLD analysis project Ga0153998, IMG submission 104725) | Attine ant fungus gardens microbial communities from North Carolina, USA - TSNC082 MetaG | ecosystem: Host-associated > Fungi > Mycelium > Unclassified | place: USA: North Carolina, Lumber...
CATTTGTCCCCACTGTAATTGCTGCTCTCCATCCTTCTAACAGGTTATGGGCCCCAGTTTGCCCTGACCTCCTTTGGCACTCTCAAGCTGCCTCAGTTGATGGAAAGGACTTGACTAGCTTGCTGACCTGTAGGAGAAATTGAGATGATCTCTCTGTTGAATCCCCTCATGCCCACAGAATCCTTTGCTCCTTTGCAGATGCTATAGCCCATGGCTGTTTAGGATGAAGCACTGCACATTCATTGCTGCATCTGCTCCCTGAACTAAGCTGATTTCTTGATGATAACTATGACCAGTTTAATATCTACTATTCCTTGTCTCTCCAGTCCTGCTATTTACCTATCTTGGGCAATCAGTATGCATTCCTCTACTATCTTCTCTCACTCTCCAACTATCTCAGCTTAGTCTCCTACAACCTGTGTCAATGCAATGGCTACAACTAGGGACTTTGTAACATCGAGTAGTGTAGTCTGTATGGCTCAATGTGACAATAAATTTGTGTTGCCTGCATTGCCTATAGCTAAGAATTTACAAAGATGTGATAGAGCACTATGTACTACATGCAAGGATAAAGAAGCACTATATGGTCGCTTTTATAATGATGAATGGTTCTTGGACTCTGGTGCCTCTGCCCATTTTACTCCTTTTGAGTCTGACTTTGTTTCTATGACTCAAGGAAATTATGGTCGTGTTGAGACAGCCAATTCTAAAGCACCTCTTTTTATAGTTGCTATAAGAACTGTCCTTATAGAACATGAAATCATTGATCCTAAAAACAGGACAATCAGAATGTAAGAAAGCTAAACTCCAAGCCAGAATTAAGCCAACTGCTCTTTGTTCAGTAATTGACAAAGAGAACTCAATAGAGTTCCTATTAGATTTTCTATACTACTTATACAACTACTATATGGTCTGTGCACTGTTTTCCCACACCTATCATGTGACCCATCATGTGACATCATGTGATGTGATGTTGTGACTTCCTGTCATGTGACTGTGACTATGTGTGACACTTGTGACATGACACTTTCCTGCACTCCCTTCTGTGTAGTAAGTCCAAGGTAAAAGGAAAAGAAAAGAAAAGAAAAAGAAAAAGAAATAATGACTTAGCCATTTTGCCAAGTCATGACATAGAACTGCTATCTCTAAACTATGGCCAGTATACTGTGTTCCTGGTATGACTATGCATCTCCTCTCCACTAGATAGCTACTCCAATCTGGATTGAGTATAGAAGGCACAATGGATAGTTCAACCTTCTGTGATTTATCTAATGATGCTGTTCTCTCTGCCTTACCTAATCTTTAGGAGAGCATCTAGGTTGTGAGAACATGTATCATTAAGAACAATGTTCCTAATCCTGTGAGCCTTATTACAAGGCACCCAGATTATGAGACAATTCATCATCGACTTGGGCACATCTCTAATGAAGCTATGAGATATATTTTAGACAATGTTGAAGGTACTGAAAAGATCTGCTTCCCTAACAAGAAACATGTATGCCATGGTTGCGCTTTAGGAAAGCTACACCAGCGTAGTTTTCCTAAGAACCCTAAATGTTCTAGTGAGACTCTTGGATTGATCTATTCAGATCTTCTTGAGCTCCCCACTTTATCATACTCTAAGTATAAGTAGGTGATTACATTCCTTGATGACTATTCCTCCTATTGCAGAGTTGCTTTCTTGCACAAAAAATCAGATGCTACAAAAGCAATTAAAGCAATTTTCCAGCTGTAGTTGAATACTACTTTCCACTTTGTTAAATGCCTGCATACTGATAATGGGGGAGAGTATATGACATTGGAATTGCAATCCTTTTTATGTGAACAAGGAATTGTCTATGAGACAAGTACACCAGCAAAATAGTTGAGCAGAATGGTCGAATCAGACACTGCTAGAAAAGGCACAATCTATGCAACTTGAAGTATGCTTACCTGATTTCTGGTAGGAGTTTGCTTTTGCAACTGCTACCTATATCTATAACTGTACTCCCATTAAACATCTCAAATGAAAAACACCTCAGGAGATCTTCACAGGTAAAAAACCTAAAATATCACACCTCTGTGTCTTTGGCTGTAGAGCATATGTGTATCTTCCCAATGAAGTTCGCGCAAATAAACTTATACCACTGTTATGCCATAAACCTATTTTCTGTGGAAATATAACAGGAGAGGCACTTATACTTCTGTTTTTCACTTTTGAGTCTACTCCAAAGTCCCCCTATACACCCCAGGAATAATCTAGAGCCAGGAACTTGTATTCCTAGAAGATAGTTCTATAACTATTATATGCTAGAGCAGCATATTCAAGAAAGGAGCAATACAAATAGACTAGCATTAGGTCTCTCAGAGACAGACCATCAAGGTTTGAGGGCCCATGATTTAGAAGTTTTGGAGTAGTTTTGCAATGCAGTATAATTTTAATCTAGAGTGAACACAGGCTAATGAGATATCAAATTATAGATCAGAAAGTCTATCATTGGCATGTGATCCCATCACCATTGGGCTCACCCAAGTCATGGACATCCCCTAGGCAGACTACCACCTCGAATCCCTTCACATCTGATAAAATCAGTTTCTAGGTCATATTCAGAATAGGAAGTAGCTAGTTAGAAGGATAGGGGAGATTGATAGAGGGTAGCACATGGGAGCAGAGCAGGATCACATGGGTGTGTCTAATAGATATAGAGGATAGGGAGGTAACATCTGTTATGTCTGCCAGGCAATGTCATGAAGGAGAGATGCGAGGGAGGTCGGTGGAATGAAGAGTTTCCTTTTCCTTTTTCTTGTAATTGAGTCCTAGGGTTTGTAAGATCATAATATATTTCTCAGAGTAGAGATTGATAAGAGAGCCTCCTTGGCCCTTGCCTTCATCTCAGAAGCTCTTAAGGTTGTAAATGCAATTCTCTTGAGTGTGTAAGGGGTGATCTTGGTAAGAGGTTGAGTTGGTGATTGTTTATTATTCTATACCCTACTCTTTCTTGAGACAAGATGCAGCAGTCACTCAGACAACCTTCTATAGAGTAGCAGACCTGAAAAGCCTGGCTAATCATCAACTCAAATTGTATCACACCCATAAGGTTTGGTGTGGGGATGCGGATGAGAGCTTGATTGAGTATGGTAAGGCCCATAAGTGGTTTACTAACTATTCTACTAGTGAGCTTGTTACGGTGTGTAAAGGTAGACACCTTAGGGACACCATGTGAGATGGATCTAGATCGAGCTCCTGATCATTTCATCTATTTTTATATTACAGATAAGCTGCGCTTCACATTTTAATTTCTTTCTAATACTCCCACTTCCTTTTCTTCCCCACAAACCCTTTAGCATGCAATTGGGAACTATCACTGCCCTCTTTCTACTTGCTAGTTACAGCCAAATTCACTTTTGCCCCTTTCACTGCACTCTGAACTCATGATATTTATTGGATATGAGGATAATGGCTATAGATTTATTTACCACACACAAGGGAATGTTATATTCTGCTCTATCCAAGCTATCTTTGATGAAGGATACTTCCCTAGATGTCTATCTTCTCACTCCAGAGAGCAAATGCCTCCTGGTAGACTAACCCCAAAGATAGAGTTGTTAGCACCTGAACCTTTTGGTGTAGATGAACCTACTCCAACATCCTTTCCACCAATACCTGCACATCCTAGACCCTTTACTCCTCCAATCCCTCCTAACTTGCCAACTCACTCAGAATCTTTATCTCTCCCTCCTCTACTGACACCACCTAAATGGTCCTTAGTAAAAATTGAAGAGGTTGAAGATGATGAAGATGAAGATGTTGAGATGCATTCCCCAAGCCCCCTCCTCCTGAAGCTGGTCCCTCACAGTCCTTCTCAGGTTCCAACTGTAATACCTCAAAAACAAAGTAGTGACCCATAGCCAGGAAAAGATGTTCCTCCTCTGAGATATAGCTTGAGGAGATCAACCCATGGGACTAGAGTCTCTCATAGAGAAGGCAATATATATGAAGAGGATTGCCATTCCACAGATGTTTTGAGGCGCCCTGAGTAGCAACAATATCCTAGTGAGGCTGATCCAGATATAGTGTACAGAATGCTTGAGAATGCTTGCAGACATATTCAAGCACAGCCTAAGACTATTCCAATTGGAGGAGTATACTATCCATATAGTCAATGGGACAATACCGTTGAAATTAATGGAATCCACTATGAAGTTGATTGGGTAGGACAACAACCTATTATAATTGACATAGAGAGAAATAGGATAGATGCTCCACCTCTAGCAGGCAAGTTAGCTACCACAGCTATTATCAACCACATGGTACACCTTGCAAAAGAAGGGAGAGCAGAGCATATTTGCTTTCTCTTGGCACTCAGAGCAACTGAGACTCATGTTCTACCAAAAACCTTTAAAGATGTCGCTAAACTACCAGCTAACTCTAAGAAAAGGTGGCTTGAGTCCTGCCTTGAGGAGTTGAAATCACTTAAAGACAGAGATGTTTATGAAATTATGGACCTTCCTAAGAGAAGAAAAGTAGTCAAGAATTGCTGGGTGTTTAATATCAAGCCTGATGGTCATTATCAATCTTGTCTTGTTGCCAAAGGATTTTCTCAAGTTGAAGGCATTGACTTTGATAAATTATTCTCTCCAGTTGTCCGCTATGAAACTGCGTGACTGCTTCTTGCTGTTGCTGTACTTGAGGATCTAGACATCCAAAGCATTGACGTCAAAACAGCCTACTTATATGGTGATCTGGATAAGGAAATCTATATGGAACAGCCAGAAGATTTCAAACTACCTGGGAAAGAAAACAAAGTCTAACGACTTTGCAAAGTATTGTATGGCCTTAAGCAAGCTGGCTTATTCTGATAGTACACAATAACCAAGTCAATGCTTGCTCTAGAATTTAAGAGATGTAAATCTGATGCTAGTGTATATTACTATCATAATAAAAAGACTAAAGTGCTAGTTATAGCTATTGTCTATGTTGATGATATTTGCTTTATGGGTACTAAAGGTTTCCTGCTCCTTAATGAGTTGAAGCAGAAATTTATGGCTAGATGGGAATGTTGTGACCTTGGTGAAACCACAGAGTTCCTAGGCATGCACATAAGCTGTGATCGTAAAAATCAAAAGATATTTATTGATCAATGTGAGTATTTGGAGAAGGTGCTAGTGTGCTTTAATGTTGTGACTAATCCTACTCATACTCTACTGCCATCTGAGTTTAGCTTTAAACCAAATAAAAAGCAGTGTGATCCCAAATTCTGCCAAAAGTACTAACAGCTGGTTAGTTCTCTAATGTACTTGATGATTGGCTTGAGACCAGATATTGGCTTTGTAGTTATCAAGTTAGCTCAACAGATGGCAAACCCTTCTAACAATTATTATTAAGTTGGATTACACCTCTGTAGATACTTGCTTGCCACTTGCAGATATTGGCTTGTCTATAATGGATTAAGCAATGAATTGCTTGTAGCATACTCTGATTCTGATTGGGGCCAAGACCATGAGCATTGCAAGTCAACTACTGGCTATTTTACTATGCTGGCTCAAGGAATAACTTCCTGGTTAAGTCGCAAACAGAAATCAGTAGCCCTTTTCTCCACTAAGGCTGAGTATATGGCACTCTCTGACTGAAGCTGCCAACTCGTCTGGACATCAAATCTTCTGAGTGAGATTGGTTTTGATATTCCTGTTCCTCACCTCTATGGTGATAACCTTGGATCACTCTTCTGGAGCACCAACCTAGTACAAGAAAAGAGGTCCAAACATATTGATATCCAATATCACTATGTCAGGGATACAATAGAGAATGACAAAATCAAACTATACCACATTGATGGAACCAGGAACCCTGCTGATATCTTGACTAAGAATCTTGGTCAGATACTGTTCCACCAATTCTGTCCACTCCTTGGTTTGGAGGTTCTATGAACTTTCCTTTTAATTTATATTGTCACTCAATGACTACTACTTTGAGTGAGGGGGAGTGTTAAATTAATTATTATATTGTATATTACTATAGTTTAATATACAAGTTGTGCTTATCTAAGTATGGTGCTTCTTCATCTCAACTGCCATGTCACAAACCGCTCTGCTTCTCTCGAGATCCCTCTTTCCTATCAGGCCATCTATTATTATCTGTTGGATAACTCAGTGAGTGGACCATTATTTGTTTCCACTGTAATTGCTGCTCTCCATCCTTCTAACAGCACCATCCTCATGGATCAACATAGTACTGGTCAGGATAGGGGTCCTATAGCTTACCATCCCTAGTCTTCTTCTTCCCTTGTATTTGCCTCTACCTAGTGTACTCGGCCACTCCCACTCCTCATAATAACTCGTTATCTTTTGCCAAAAAATACTGGCTAAATGCACAGATACAGAGGACAAAATCGCCAAATGGCGTTTACAAATAGGGAATTGAGGTTGGGACCATATAGGGCACAATTGAGTAACGTTGTAGTCTATAATGGAGAGGTGGAAACTACACTCATCCTGCTGGCGGGGCCCATAACCTGTCACAGCAAAATAAATTAAGTGCAGGGGAAAAGAGAGAAAGACAGAAAGACCTAATTAAAATGTAACTATAATCCCATATTTATATGTAAATATCTGAAACAAATGCTCCAGCAAATGGAGTTTCCAAGACAACTCAATGTCATTCAATAACAAGGGTGTCATTTCGTGACAATATATCACTACTATGTTTCCTTCATCCACAATCTCAAGGTCAAGGTCTGGTTGTGTGCTCCATCATCATGTTGATAGCATAGCATAAACTAGAAGTGAAACCAACCCCATTTTGTACCTATAGACATTAGATTGACAACTGAGTGATGTTGGAATATTGAATGCTATACTAAAAATAGTCACATTCCTTATTGTTCTGTGTCTTATTGTTTTGTGTAGAATAAATAGTTGAGATAGAAATGAATAACATTGTATGTTTGCAACAAGTTTTCCCCTATCTTTAGTGCTGCTTATTCTTAACTCAACAAGTGATCCATTAGTTGTGGCAGATAAGAGGGACCTCTTTCTGTTGGGAAATCAAGCTGATGCTGTGATCCAGTGGAAGTTTTGGGAAGTTTCTGGAATTCTTATTTAGTATATAAGGTTGATATTTGTTGTATCTAATCATTGGTTTGCAATGGAATACACCTTATTCCAAGTCAAACCAACTTGCAACTGGGTTTCTGTAACACTTTCTTGTATACTTCATCAATCATATTCAAAAAGGTCTTGCAGTATTTCATTTGGGAGAACATAATTAGAAATTTGGATACTATTTTCAGTGACCTTAATCAATGAAGTCAGGAGTCACCAGTATAGGTTGTCAACTGAGAGGAGAGAATCCTATTTAGTATATGGAGCTACTTTGAAAATACTAAAATTGTAAGGATTGAGCAGTAAACACTTAACCCTACTCCTTATCTGAGTTGACAAGGAAAACTCAATTGTAAGGCTCTAGCCAAGACAACTTAAACCTACTTCAAGTCTGAGTTGATAAAAAGAACTTAATAGAATCCTTATTTATTTCTTGTATACTACTTATACAACTACTTCATGGTCTGTGCACTATTTTTCCCACAATAATCATGTGACCCATCAATGTGACATGACATGTGACACTTTCCCACACTTCTTCTTTGTATCATAAGTCCAAAAGAAAAGAAAATAAAATAAAATATAAATAATGACTTAGTTGTTTTGCCAAGCCATGATATCAATGGAGTTTTTATTAGATTTGTGAAACTACTTATATACAATACTAATCCTAACTCTAGCTAGTATCTCACACATTCCAGTATATCTAAAACTAAAAGAAAAAGAAAAGAAAAGAAATATTGAGTTTGTTATTTTGTTAAGTCATAACATAAATGAAAGACATTCCATGGAGATGAAAGAGGGTAAAATTTGTATAGTTCTATACTCTGTACTCCATGCTGAAATTCTTTGACCATTATGTAGCCATAGGTGTAACAGTTCATTAATATGTTGATGTAAGAATTAGAAGTAATACTTGTAAGGAGGTGTGTTATGAGGAGCCCAAGAAGGAAATAATTTCCCATGCATTTGAACAATTGGTTTACAATCTCAAGACACATAATGTTAAGACTCTAAACCCTGAAGTTGAATATGTGTTTTAACTCAAAGCTTATATCAATACTTGATATCTTCATGCCCCTTTACAAAGGGTCTAGTTAAGGTTTTCAGTGAAGTTATATTGTAAGTGAGAGTATCAAGACTTTTAGTCATACTCTGTACTATAGTCCAAGGACTGAAGAGAGTATAGGGTTGCAAGAGTAAGGAGTTTTTTTTTACACAAGAACTATAAAAAGAGAAAACTTGCCATTCTCATTCTTTTTGGACTAAATTTATACTATCTAGAGATATGACAACTATTACTACTAGTATGACTAGAAGTGATAACTTGAGTCAGTGTTTTTAAATAGATAAGTCCAAGAATTCTCCTTTTAGTCCTTAGCTATATATGTCCAGATTACTGTTTGAGAATTGTCCAAGAATTGTCCAAGAGTCCAATATCTTTGTTCTTGTTCAATCCAAAACCTTTGTTTGTATGAAAGCTATAAATAGCTTTCATCATTATATTCTTCTCCTTTCTCCATTATAACATTATTGTCTATTAGTTCTTGTAATAGCTACTCATTGTCACTCCATAGTTGGTAGTATTAATAGTCCTATCCCATATTCATAACACATAATGGAATTAAACTACAAACAGCTTGGGAAACTTAGGTAAACCATACCATGTGACTAGATCATGTAATTCTAAAAGAACATATAATCACAAGACCTTAGTGCATAGACTATGTAAGAATAGTATAAGTAGTATACAGTGTCACAAACTTCATTCAGACCTATCTCTATCAATTCTTTGACAATTCTCATGGTCTTAATGGCTACCAGAAGCCCTTGAAAAGACCCTTTGATTAATACCAGTCACATCTTGAGGAAATCAGTATTGGTCAAGATATCAGGTAGATCAATAGGTAACCACTATGTTACTGTTTATTAAATTGCTAATATCTCAGAAACTGCCATGATAGATGCTTTGGTTCTAGACTCAGTAGAAGCCCTCTTCATAACACTTAGAATGAGCCTAGAACAATCTCAAGGCAATTAATATTAGTGGAGATATGAAGGCCTCAATGTTTGCACATGGACTTTATTAATTACCCATAGATAGTCATCTGTCCTTTTCTTAGAACAAAGGACAACCTCCATATGGTTAAGTTATTGCATTTTAGAGTACAAAGGCACTACTATATGTAGAACAATAGGTAGTAGCATATAATGGCCTGTTCTAGTGCACAGACCATCACAATCCTATATATAAGGACTCCCTATTTAAGGGTTAGACCTCAGACTTAACAACTTCTTTTGTCACTGTCTAAAATTTGCATTTTTGAACTCTTCAAAGTATCAAAGCCTAATTACAAATAAGTAAGTGACTATTTGTGATAAAGGGTACTTCTTTTTCATGGTTTAAACATCTCCTTGAGATCTATAGTGTGATCTCAAGTCTTTCTAGTCAGCATCCTTTTGGATTCTATTTTCCCAAATACTTTTCTCTATTTTAAGAATTTCCTTGGGACTAACTCCTTAATCTTCCTCTTTTCCCCAATCTTCTTTATTGTTTATCATTCATCTGACTATTTTCTCCTTTTCTAGGGTCATTACTCTTTTTTCCCTTTCCTTTTTTCCTTTTTTCTTTACTTTTGTCCTACCACATAAGGGTGGACATCTCGTCATCTTAACTTTTCCTGTCTCCCAGTTTATCTCAGGGTTATGTGCTACCAACCATAGCATTCCCAAGATTATATCTGTCTTTTCTAAGTTACATATGTCTATCCTCATCCTTTTTATGTGGTTTTTGTAATACATATTCACCTCTACTTGATGTGTAATTGCTCCTTCACTATTGTGGGTTCCATTCACATTTTTGACTACTAGCAGTCTTTCTAGCTTTTGTAATCTAAACTCTTATTTTGCCACTAGCCTTTTATCCATGAACACCCCAGTTATGCCACTATCCAAGAGCACTTTAACTGTGACTCCTTTGTGTGTGTCAATTTTCTCTACCCCAATGTTCAACTACACTTCTCTCAGCATTTTAAAAGTTCTCTTGACCTCTGTCAGTGAGCCAACTCCTGAGCTGAAATTAAGCCAACTGCTCTTTGTTCAGTGTTTAACAAAGAGAACTCGATAGAGTTCCCATTATATTTTGTACACTATTTATACATGAAGAGTAACCCTAACCCTTCCTTTTGTCCCACACTTCCCTATGAGTCACTTTACTCTTGCACATCCATTGATAAGAAAATAAAGAAAAGAAAATATAAAAGAAAAATAATAATCAGAAAATAAAAGAAAAGAAAAAGAAAAGAAATATAAATATTGACTTAGCCGTTTTGCCAAGTCATAACACTTTTAGCATGCAATTGGGAGCTGGTACCACATCTTATTATTTGTTCTAGTATACAATTCTCTTTTGCACCCTTTCATTGCTTCCTCCTCTCTCCAATACCATACTTCTTTGCAAGGGTCATACCACATACCCCTTGCCTTTTCTTTTGGAAGGAACCCCTGTTCTTTGTTCTTGTGAGTTTGAACCTCTTTCAGCTCACATTCCCTATACTCTACATATGTTATGACTATTTCATCACTTATCCATCCTCTCTCTAATAAAAGTGTGCCTTTTAGTAGTGTATTTTCCTTCCCACAATATTCCTGTGCCTTTTTCTATGTAGGATGCACCAACCTCCTCCCTTCTTGCTGTGTCTTTTGTGGCCTTGTCACATATGCCACTCTCTTCTACTTCTTGTCTTATCTTTCCTTCCACTCTGAGCATTCTCTGTACTTGTGCCCTTTCCCTCTGTACTTAAAGTATTCCACTATCTACTCTTTCTTCTCTTCTACTTCCTGCCTTCCCAGTTCTACTCCATAACTCATTACTCTGCTTGCCAGTATCTCAAATTTGTTCTGGGGCACTAGCTTCTTTCTCTCTTCTCTTTCCTTCCTGCAGTTTTGCACTTCCAATACTCTCTTTCTTTCTTCCCTTCTAATTTTGTTCTTAAGGAAGCAAGAGCCTGCCTTTCTTTGAGCAGGTTGCTCAGGAGTTAGTTATATTGTTGTTGAGACATTATGTTGATATCCCAATGGGTATGGAGATAATATTGATCTTACTTATTACTATATCTGCTGGGGTGCAAGATCTTTACCCAGCCAGATACCTATTTCCCTACTGACTACTGTCCTAATACTAGGGTTATACTATTACCTCAAAGAGAGGATCCCTACTCTAGATAGCTTTCTAAGGAATAACTGTCACTCCTCTGCATGTACCTAGTCACAATGGACCTTAGCATGAGGTTTATACTAAGACGGGATACAAGTACCAGTAATTAACACCACCCAATTGTAAGGTCAGGTCTCAAAAGCAATACCTGGATATGGTACTGTTTTTCCATCTGCAGTCCCTAACTGACTGCAAAGTCCCCTTAAGCCAAGGGTCCAGTTATGTATGGAGATGATTGGTAGTCACAATGACTATGAATTGAGGGTTGATAAGAGAACTCAATAGAGTTCTCACTTGATTCTACTATACTATATATACAAATGTCTGCTATTTGTACTTATTTATTACACAAGTCCTTATCAGTCCAGGGTTCCATTCCAGTCCATGTCATATTCTTTAGTCATGGTCAAAGTGACTCATGACAATTTGTCAAGATCAAAGAGTCCTGTCCATTTAGGTGAGTCCAATGTCCATCATATTTCCAACCACTTAATGATGCATTACTGCATTGTTACTTCTTTATCTAATAGCACTAGCATTTCCTCTACTAACCATTCATTATCAGACCAGGGCTGATAATAGTCATAATCCTATTGTAGGTTTATAACATGATCAGTACAAAATCAACCTTAACATTTTCCCCACTGCTCCATCTGGCTCAAGATTTGGTAGACATCATCCTAGTACATTGTCCTATATTATGGATAATAATTTTGTACAGAAAAGTGCTGATTTGGTACTGTGGTGGAGCAGTTGCAATGACCTGTCAGTTGCCAGTCATGTGTCTTACACTAAAGAGTATATTATTCTCCCAAACAGTCTCAGTCTCATACCTCCTTTCACATTGTAAGCGCTGAAACTTCGACTTCCCCTAATGAGTTTCGTAAGTCTCGTCTCCTATATAGATACGAAAACAGTTGTACTTGATCAATTTCTTGGAATATCTCATGAAGGTTATATCATGAAGTTTATTTATTACGATGCAGCTGGATTAATGTTCTAATTATCCTGGAAGGTAACGAGGTAACGATGCTAATGCTACATCTGTTTGAGGCACCCAGGAACCCAACCGAGCTGCCGCATCTCAGAAAGCCAGCACCGCCCCAAGATAGGAGTGACCTGAGCTCCTATTCCTACACAATGAAAATGTTTGGTATCATTTGACCGGTACCCGGGGTTGAGTTGTGAGCCCATGGAAATTATGAAAATCCAAGGGGAGAGGGAATCCGATGATTCGACAGTCAATGATATAATATGCCGCCGGTGACTCCGGTGGAGGTATCCGAACAATGGCGGAGAGCAGGCAAGGAGATCCAAATATCCTTCCAAGGCATCATAGTACAGAAGGAACCGCCCGGCGTGAAATATATGCAGAGCGACCTAAGCGACGACGGCAATGTTCGTTCAATTGGGGAGACATTTCCTTAAGATCATTCAAGACCGGAGGTGCTGAAAAGTGCTTCACCAACTGGGGCGGGGTAAGTGTACGATGCGAAAGGTAGGAGCCACTAAGGAATCTCTGTGACTGGTGATTCGGTGTTCCGGTCATATTATGAAACATGTCTGATGACTCGGAATCGTACTTCGGAAAAGACTGCGTCTGTGCTTGAACAGCGCCGGCAGTTGCATCACATAACTCGGATCGGTGAGAGTTTGAGAGTGCAGCTTTGTCACGATGATCATGTTGCGAGTCTCCAGAAAGAGGGGTATTCCGCCACGGAGAAGGGCGAACAGAGAATAGACCCAAGCCCGTGAAGGGTCCATTGCCATCTTTCGACCGAAGACCAGAGATTCCAAGTCCATGCTGGTGACGAGAAGACTCGATGCGCACAGGTGGGTCGATTTTCATGG
>Ga0153998_1000142_pt1 | contig 13022 bp, 10 predicted proteins | sample TSNC082MetaG_FD_104725 | JGI IMG/M metagenome (GOLD analysis project Ga0153998, IMG submission 104725) | Attine ant fungus gardens microbial communities from North Carolina, USA - TSNC082 MetaG | ecosystem: Host-associated > Fungi > Mycelium > Unclassified | place: USA: North Carolina, Lumber...
ATCAGTTTTAGTATATAAGACTGCCTGTGTAGTTAGATCTAGCTTCACTCGAATATCACCTCAGCTTCCGGGACTCTTACCTAGCTTTAGGGTTAGCCGCCATTGAGTGACTGTGCCCTAACAATTTCCACCAGATGGGTCACTTCTTCCAAAAAGTGCCTTCACTCTTCTAACACATGAATAATGGCCAGCATTTCCTTGTCGTGGATTTCGTAATTCCACTCCATGGAGGACAAGGACTTACTATAGAATGCTACGGGGTGCCATTTTCCATCTGTCATTGACTGCTGAGACAAGACTGCCCCCATAGCAAAGTCCGAGCTATCTGCTTCAATCCGGAAGGGGTCCGATTCCTGGGGAGACACCAATACCAGAGCAGTGGTTACCACTGTTTTGAGGTCTTCGAAGGCCACCTGTTCCTTTTTGCTCCATGTCCAGACTTGTTCAGAGCATGTTAGGTCGAAGAGAGATCAAGCTTTGGTGGAAAAGTTCTGAATAAACCTCTGGTAGAAGTTCATGAAGCCTAGAAAAGCCTGAACGTCTATCTTGTTCTCCAGAGTAGGCCATTCTCAGACTCCTGCGACCTTGACTGGATCCATGGAGACTTTGTTCTCCGAGATGACCAGACCCAAGTACTCTATCTGTTGCTTGTAGAACTCACACTTCTCCAGGCGGAGGAAGAGTTTGTTCTCCTTCAAGACTTGCAATACCCGTCGGACTGCTTGCGTATGCTCTTCCTTCATCTTGGTAAAGACCAGGATGTCGTCCAGGTAAACCACCACAATACCTTCCGCTATGAGGTTCCGGAAGATGTCATTCATTATGGTTTGGAAGATGGCCAGACTATTAGTCATTCCAAAGAACATTACCAAGAGTTCGAATAGGCCTCGATTGGTTCAGAAGGCTGCCTTCTACTCATCTCCAGGCTTAATGCAAATGTTGTTGAAACCCCAGTGGATGTCCAGCTTGGTGAAGTATCTGGCTCCGCAGAGTTGGGATACAAGTTCAGAGATCAGTGGAAGAGAATACTTGTTTTTGACCGTCATAGAGTTGAGTGTACAATAGTCTTGAACCAACCGGAGTGAGCTATCCTTCTTCTTGATGAAGAACACTGGAGCTGTTATGGGAGATTTGGAGAGGTGGATTTGTCTGGTGCACAAATTCTCCTCTAGGAAGATGTTCAACTCTTTTTGTTCCACTAGAGACAAAGGGTAGACCTTCAACGACTTAGGCTCTGAACCCGGAATGAGTTCAATAGCATAGTCCCATTGCCTGTGCTCTGGGAGGATGTCAAAGTCTTTCTTGGCAAATATGGACTCAAATCCTCTGATACAGTCAGGCAGAATGAAAGGTTCTCTCTGTGCCTTCGTGGATCGACGGACTCCTTCCGCAAGTTTCTGGGAGGTCATAGAAGCGGCACGTAGGTCTTCCGTAGTAGACTCCGGAAGGATTCTGGTCATGAAGAGTCAGTTCCCCTGCTTGTATTCAGCTTCACAAGTCTGAACGGGGGTCTCGTCCTCTTCCGAGTCTTCTGCATACTCCAGTAGGGGTCTGGACCAGCAGACGTTGAGGGCTCTAGTCTCCATCCTCTTCTGTGACACTTGTTCCTTTCATATCACATGGCATCCTTCACATCGAGGAGGGCATTGGTTCATCTGTACTTCTCTGGTTTGCTAATTGACCTCTAGGTTGTGGTCCTTGAGCCAGGTATAACCGAGGATCATGTTTTGCCTTCCAAGGCTGGAGATAGCAAGGAGTATCCTTTCGGAGTAGGTTTTGTAATGGAGAACTACATCTACCACTTCAGAGATCTGACCTGCCTCATTGGGGGAGCCGTCCACATTGTACACCGGTATGGGACGAGAGATGCTCCGGGTGTTAATACCTTTCATACGGATGAAGTCTTGATCTATGAAGTTGCCCATAGCTCTAGAGTCCAAAAGCGCCTTGACGGAATGCACCTTGCTGGTGTCTGTGGTACTGACTTCTATTGGGAGGATGATCGACGTTCCGTGGGTGTCAAGGGTATTGACGGAGAGTTGTTTGGGTAACCTCTTTTCCCATTTTGGTTTCCAGGGTTGCGTTGTCCTGCCCAGAGCAGAGGTAGAGAGGGAGGGTGCATCTATAGGCTCACATATATCTATATTGACCTCTTCTACATCTAATACAACAAACCTATTAACTAGCAGCGACTGAGGCATACTTTTTGCCAGCCGCACTAAGCAAAATCCTCCTCCGGGGCTGAGCAAACCTCTTCTTCCTCTACTGCATCCTTCAGGGCCATTAAATCTTCAATCAATTCCTCCCTTTGCTCCACAGTTAACCTCCAGACATCTAAATGGTGGGGGCAGTCCTTCACAAGATAGTTGGCCTCTTTACACCAATAGCAACCTCGCAGAGGTAAAGAGCACATTTTCCAGACTGCGTCTACGTCCATAGGTATTCCTCTGGATGGTGTAGATGGAGGCGGAGGGGGTCTTGGTGGAACAGAAGACAGAGCTGCTAGAGGAGAGCGGAGTATAGAGAAAGGGATTGGTCGAGTAGGGGCAGAGCGTGCAGGGGTCACAGTCGTTAACTGGAGCGTGGATTGGAATACTTCATTTACCAACTGCGCCTGGTCGATCCTTTAGGCTGCTGTGTACCAGGCCTCCAGATCAGTGTCTGCAGGTCGTCTAAAGGGCATAGTGGCAATCTGACTTTGAACGTTCAATTTGAGTCTGTGGCAGAATTTGACCACCAAGGTCCAGGGGTCCATGTATCTGGCGTCCGAGGCTAAGATCAGGAAACTGTCCAAGTAATTATCCACTGTCCAGTTTCCTTGATAGTACAAAGACCCCTCCAAAGTGTTGATGGCATTTGCTTCTGCATTGACTAGAAAGAATTGACTCTGGAATTGTTGTTTGAAGTCAGCCTAGGATTGAATTGGAAAGATGCCAGTGTCTGCCTCCTGACAAAAGAGGTTCTCAGACCACTTCACAGCACATCCATCCTTGAAGAAGGCAAGAGTCCAGAAGATTTTTTCCTTGTTGCAGATGAACTGCTCTGGGGCCAGGCGCAAATACAGCATACAGGAGTTGAGGAAGGCTTATCTGGAGCTCCATTTGCTGGAGAAGTCTGGGGGAGAGGGGAGTTTTGTCCTTGCTCGCTGTTTAGACAAAGCAGCTGGAGCAGGGGAGAGAGGTCTAACCAGAGGGGGAGATACAGATGTTGGAGGTGGAGCAATGGTTGGCGTAGAAGTGAAGCTGGTCATAAGTTGGGTGATTTGTTGTAATTGAGGGGTCAGGGCCATGAGAGTGGTATTTATAGCATGTTCCAAAGCATTCTGTCATTCTGTCAGCTCCTAGAGATGGTGCTATAGGTAGCCCAAGACATTGGCTATGCCTGGGGGGTGTCTGTGGGCAGCAACATTGTCCTTGGAGCAGAGTAATCAAAGGGTCAGAGTTTGTCAGCGGAGGGTGACCAGAGGGCAGCTGTCTACTGAGAATCCCTAAGGCTCTGGTAATGAGATCTAATTCTGCTGTGAGAGCGACTGGAGTAGAGCACTCTAGGAGATTCCTCAGTTAAATTACACTATGGAATATGTTACAACTTACCTCCAGAAGATTCCTCAGAGAATTAAATGAGGCTCCTGGAGAGAATAATCTACAATATATATACTAAAATGTCCTTGCATTCCATTCTTTGGTAACCAGGGGCTGCATAATGAAATTGTGTTGGGAGGCAATAGGGGGTGCTCTGGAGTCGTGTGTAAGGGGTCCCCTTACAAAACCTATAGTAAGTCAATGTAAACTCAGACGTCAGTGCAAGGTGGATAAATTCTATTCATTTACCTATAGTAAGTCAATGTAAACTACATACAAATAAGTATGAGTTAGCAGGACCAAGATTTAGTTATACCCACCTTAGATGTCACTACAAGGTAAATGAATGAGGTGGTCTTACATAGTAAAGGGATTTTAAGATATAGAAAATGAGTACCTCCACAGATGAGAGGTATCTAAATAGGCATAAGAGTAAACAGAGAGAGAAATAATATAGCAATCAGGCAACCTTTCAGGTTATCATGACTGATGTGACACTCCCTATCAATACTCCCCCTGGAGTGGTGCATTGTAGGTCAGATTGAGTCAGGTTATGAGTTTTCATACTGCGTCTCGTGGTAAGGGTTTTGTGAAGAGGTCAGCAATATTTTCAGTGGATAGTGTGTACTCAAATTTTACTTGTCCAGATTTAGTGTGCTCTTTAACGAAATGGTACTTGACATCTATATGCTTGGTTCTGTGATGATTCTTGTTATTAACAGTATTTGCAATTGATCCTGCATTATTGCCATAGATGAGTACTGGTCTGTTGATTTGAAGGTCTACTTCATCAAAGAATTTACTCAGCCATATAGCTTGGAATGTAGCTCTAGTAAAAGCCATATATTCTGCCTCGACTGTTAATAGTGCTACTGTTTCCTGGCATTTACTCTCCCAAGAGACTGGTCCTTCTACGACAATAAAGATATTGCCTTCTGTTGACCACCTTAACTCTCTAAAGCCCACAAAATTGGAATCAACATAGCTGATGGGGTCTAGGTTACCTCCTGCTTTAAATGTGACCCCATAGTGAGTTGTAGCTTTAATGTAAGCTAGTGTATGCTTGAGTGCATTCCAGTAAGGCTTCCCGGGGTTATGAGTGAACCTAGATAAGATGTTGACTGCGAATGATAGGTCTGGTCTAGTAGCTACTTGGAGCCACATAAGCGAGCCAAGTGCCTCACAATATAGTACGTTCTTCATTTCATCTATGTCTTGGGCATTTGTTGGGCAATCATCATTCTCAAGAATAAGCCCAGAAGGAAGTAGAGTAGATGCAGATGCGCACCCTCCCATGTTGAAGTGCTCGATCATTTGTTCACAGTATGCTTGTTGGGACAATATAATATCTCCTGAGGTATTCCTGGTGATCCATATCCCTAATATTAGCTTTGCTTCCCCAAGGTCCTTGATCTCATAACTACTGCTAAGTTGTGCTTTCGCTGATAACTCTCCTTCTAAAGTAGATGAGGCACCTAAGATATCATCTGTCCAAGTCAATGTTATAGTAAGTTCATCATCTATAACTTTTGAACGGATTTGGGGATCAGCGGATGACCTATAGTAGCTATGTCCTTCAAACATTTTATTGAGGTTCTCTGCCCAGTTGTGGGTACCTTGCATGGTCCCATAAAGCATTTTGTGCAGTTTCCATATGAAGTCAGCTCCCCCTTCCTCAAATTCTTTTGGTTGCTCTATGTACATCTCATAGGCATTGTTGCTGTTGAGAAAGGCTGAAACGAAATCAACTTGCCATAATCTTAAGCCTCAGGAGGCTGCTATTGCACACACCAAGCAGATAGACTCCAAACGTGCTACTAAAGCATAAGTTTCATTATAGTCTTCACTAATCACCTGTGTAAAGCCCTTTGCTACTGTTCTTGCCTCTTTCCTTTCTATTACCCCATCTTCCTTCCACTTTACTGTATATACCTACTTTGATCCAATTACATTCTTTTCTTGAGGTCTCAGTACCACTTCAAACACTCCTTTCTCCTTTAACATTTTTAACTCATGTTCCATTGGCTCCCACCACAAATTGGGCCTCTTCATGGCATCTTTGTATGTCTTTGGAGTCCATGTATCCAAATTAGTATTAGCAGTATTAGAAACTGGTTGACTTAGGTATTTAAGAGATTCTTTCAACTGGTTAGATGGTTTTGGGTCTCATTTTGTCCTTCAAATTGCAATGGGTAGTTCTTCATCCATGCTTGGCACTTCACCTTGCATTTGTTCTTGAGTCAGTTTCTCTCCTGATAATAGGGCATTATCACAGTGTAAATCTTGCATTATCATTAGTCTCGGGGCTATTCCCAGTTGGAGAGGTTGACTTTTTACATGTTCAGACAAAGATTCGGTCGTGTTCTTTAACATTTGATCTGGCTTCAATAGGAAGGGGTTGTCTTCTTCCGAAAATACTGTAGATGTTGGTTGTTTGGCCAAGTAAGTCGTTCCTTTTTTGAATATTACATCTCTAGATCTGAAAATGGCTCCAGTCATCCTATTAAGCAATTTGTAACTTCCATGTCCAAAATAGCCAATCAGGGTGACTCATGTCGATCTTGGGCTCAGTTTAGATAATCCTAAGTCCAGGGGAATGTGTGTATAAGCCATTATACCAAAAGGTCGGAGGTGAGAGATATCCTGCCTGCGGCAATACCAAAGCTCAGCTGGTATTGATCCTGGGTGCCTCATTGATGGAATGAAATTTCGAACATAAGTTACTGTGTTTACTGCATCTGTCCAATATTTGATTGGTAGCCCTGATTCTACCAGAACTGATTGTGCTCCATTGAGAACAAGACATATACTTCTTTCTGCTGCACCATTTTGTTGGTATGCATATGGTGTTGTGAAATCGAGTTTGATTCCATGTGCCTTTGCATACATTTCCCATGCACTGTTCAACCATTCTTTCCCCATGTCTAAATGCATGTTTTGCAGTTTTCTCCCTGTGTAGCGTTTGGCCTCTATATGGTAATTTCTGAATACTTTTAGAGTAGCCTCTGTAGACTTTGAGCTTAGGAACATAACTTGGTGATACAAAGAATATCCATCCATGATCAGCATAAAGTACGATACTCCCCCCGCTGACTGCACCGGAGCTGGACCCCATGTATTCTTTCGAGTAAGTCCCTCTCTCTGACGCTATTGTCATTGTAAGAGTGGGCTGTATATTTGCCAAAGATATAGTCCTCATATAGGCCACCAATCTCAAGATTTCCCTGAATGTTTAACCTATCAACGAGCCCCTTTGAAAACATCATCCAGATAGTATCTGCATTAGTGTGCACAAGACGTCGATGCTAGGTATCAAAGTTGACTGCTTTGCACTTTGAATGTGCTACAAATGCAGTTGTGTTGGGATTATGTACACTGACTGCATATAACTGGCCAAAACGTGCTCCTGTCATGATGTCTTCTCCTTCTGGTGATTTAACTAGGACTTTACCCCTGCCAATCTTAAAACATGCTCCCTTATCTTCAAGTCTCGAGAGAGAAATCAGGTTGGATCTCATCTCTGGGGTGTGTAACGCATTTTCAAATTTCACTTTCCTTCTTATACCCTTTATATCAGTTATTATTTCAATGTTCTCCTTTTCTATAATAGAAAACGTTGCTCCTTTGTTGGCCGATAATCCAACTGATGGTTGTTCCAGTGCCTTATATGTTATGAAGAGAGACTTATCTGCAAAACAGTGGTCACTGGCACCTAAGTCAATTAAGATGAGTCAGTCTGATGAATAGTCTGTATCTGTATGCTGGATGATAATGTCTTCCCTAGTCCACCTCCTCCCTATACACACTTCTGACAATCCATATGCACGATCTGTTGTATTATTGTCACTGGGGATTGGAGTGTCGTTAGAAAGATGAGTGGTGTGAGGGGGTAGGGAGGTTAGTACCTCATGATTATAGCCAATGGAGGTTACACATGCAAAGACTGGTTCTTCATCATCAATAGGAGCAGTCGCTATATTTGCAGATGATGCTTATGGACGAAAACCTCCCCTACAAGTATTTAATGCAGTTCCTCTGGCACCACCATATTTTCCAAATCCAGGAGAGAATTGCCCCTCTTTCCCACCACCTAGCCAGTAGCATGTTTTGATTGTATGGCCTCGGTGGTTGCAGTTGGGGTTTACACACAGGAGTTGATCTTGATCCCTTTGAGGAGGTCTGGAGACTTGAAGTGCAATGACTGGGTTAGAGAATTTATTCTGACTGAAGTGGAGTGACCATGTTTTGAGTAGGGAGATGGTTTCAGTTGAAGTACCATCTTTGAGGCAAATGGCAATAATAGGTGTCCATGAGGAGGGTAGTGAAGTTAACAAGATAGATTTGAAGTCGTCGTCATCAATTGATGATCCCAGTGAGTTGGCTTTAGCCCATTTGTTTCTCATGACAGTGATAAAGGTAGGAAAGTTTTTACCATCAGAGTACTTGGAGTTTTTCAGATCCCATTCAGCAGCTAACCTAGCCATTTTGGTGGCTACCTCATATCTTTCAACATAAGATATCCATGCATCTGTTGCAGTTTCCCTAGTCTTTATTCCAAGGCCTATGGGGTTCTTCATATTGTATAACAGAAGTCCTCTAACCCAATTATCACGAGAGTCTCATTCTTCTTCTAGCAGGATAAGTGATTGCCATTTAGTTTCAATTTCATTCAGGGCTGATATAGTTGCTGCAGGGGCAGATGTCGCAGTTTGAGGTGAAGTAGATTTGGTGTCGGTAACAGTAGATGTGGTGAAAGTTGTGGTAATAGGGACAGATCATTTGATCATGCTAATCAGGTAACCATAGGCTTCTCTCATTCGCACAGCAATAGTAATGTTCTCTCTCCAGGTTATCCAGTTTGTCCCATCGAATTTCTTATTGTCTAGGAAGATGGGCCATTTGCTTCCTCCAGTAGAAGACATGTTGAGTTAGTAATGTATGTGGTCTAGATATTTATTGGTTAAAAATCTTAGAGTGCAGGGCCCATAACCTATAGTAAGTCAATGTAAACTCAGATGTCACTGCAAGGTGGACGAATTCTATTCATTTATCTATAGTAAGTCAATGTAAACTACATACAAATAAGTACGAGTTGGCAGAACCAAGATTTAGTTATACCCACCTCAGATGTCACTGCAAGATGGACGAATGAGGTGGTCTTATATAGTAAAGGGATTTTAAGATATAGAAAATGAGTACCTCCACAGATAAGAGGTATCTAAATAGGCATAAGAGTAAACAGAGAGAGAAATAATATAGCGATCGGGCAACCTTTTAGGTTGTCATGACTGATGCAGCACTCCCTATCAATAAAACCCAAAAGAAGACTCTGGTGGAAAGAAAAAGACATTAGAGCAGAGTACAACTTTATAAATGACCTTGGCTTTAACTTATGTGTTATGCCCTAGTCTCCAGTCGTGAAGTTGGTAGCTTATTTTGGAGTGGAGGGAAGTTGTCAGAACAGAGGTCCTAAGGAGGTAGAATAGGAACTAGAGTGGACAGAGATAGAATTAGGACCAGATGATGTTAATTTACAAACTAAGGAAATACACTGTAACTACTTAGTACTTATAGGAAGTCTGGAATAGAAGGAGAGTAGTCTACTATGCTATTTTACTATTTATAATTTTAGGAGAATTATTAGGGGAAATAAATTACATAATTGTCAGATTTCCAGAATATGACAAGCTCAAAGGGTCTTAGAAGCAAAGTTTAGATAGTAACAAAAGATATTGTTAAGTCTAAGGTCTAATTCTCAGACTATGAGTGTTATGAACATTGAGTGGGACTACAGTTATTATTAGCCATGGTCTGATAATGAATAGCTAGTAAACAAGATGTTAGTATTGCTAGATGAAGACATTACAATATAATAATACATTAAATGTCTAAAGACTCTAAATGAACATCAGACTCATAGTATGGATAGAACTCTTTGGAGAAATCTTGGACAATCTTCTTCTATCTTTGGACTTTAGCTAAATGGGACAATATTAGACTAACCCATTTATAGACTCTGACTTGACTTGTTACTTCTGTCACTGAACTGTCACTTAACTAGTTACTTAGTAATTACAAGTAGTGTGACCACATTATAACATTGTAACATTCCTAGTTAGGATAAATACAGGCTAGAAAGAGAAGAGAACAGCAAGTTTTCTCATTTTGTATTCCCTTTGTAAAATCTTACTCTAAGGAATTAGTACTCTTTTTTGTCTTAGAACAGCCTTGAAGGGTGTTACTCAAAGTCTCATTGATATCTATCCTCTCTGATATAATTTCACTGAAAACCTTAACTGGACCCTCTAGTGAGAAGTGTGAAGATATCAAGTATTAGATATAGGCTTTAAGTTGAAATATATATTCAACTGTAAGATCTAGAGTCTTAACAATGAGTGTAAGGGGACAGCCTGAGATCGCTTAGATAACCTGGTAGGGTTCACATCATCTAGTGTTCCCACAGATCCTCGGAGTCTGTGGTCTATAGTTCCCTTTCCTCTAATTCGGGTCTCCATCACAGTACTACATAGCCATATCTGGTAGTGTAGTTATTATTATCCTGATGTACATGTCCATAGCGACTGGCGCACAGACCAGGCTAGTCTAGTATAAGTAGCTAGTGATGTACGGTAGAATACCTTACCTCAACAATAGTTGAAGCTTCTGGGCTATCCATCGCTTCTACTTAAGACGCCTGCTCTACTATATTGCAGTGTGACTGGGTGCCTCACCAAGTGTGCCCCTTACAATGAGTCTTTATATACAGAATTGTGATAGTTTGTGTACTAGAAGATAACTTAACCATATAGAGACTGTCCTTAGTTCTAAGAAAAGACAGATAGTTATCTATGGGTAACTAATTAAGTCTATGTGCAAACATTGAGGACTTCATATCTCTACTAATACTGATCACCTTGAGGTTGTTCTAGGCTCATTATAAATGGTATAAAGAGAGCTTCTTTTGAGCCTAGAAACAAAGCATTGATCATGGTAGTTTCTGAGTGTCAGCAATTTAATAAGCAGTACTATGGTGGTTATTTACTAATTTGCCTGATATCTTGGCCATTATTAATTGCCTTGAGATGTGACTGACATTGATCAAAAGGTCTTTTTAAGGGATTTCTAGAGCTATTGAGACCTTAGAAATCATCAAAGAATTGGTGGAGATAGGTCTGAATAAAGTTTGTGACAGGTATTGTTATGAATATCAAGTAGGACTACAGTTATTATCAGCCATGGTCTGATAATGAATGGCTAGTGGACGAGATGTTGGCAATGTGAGACAAGGATATCATAATATAGTAATGCATTAAATGTCTAAGGACTCTAGGAGATAATAGACTTATAGTATGAACAGGACTCTTTGGAGAAATCTCAGACTATTTTCTCTTCTATCTTTGGACTTGTGCTAAATGGGACAACATCAGACTAACCCATTATTAGACACTGACTTGACTTGTCACCCTGATAGCTTCTGTAACTGGACTGTCACTTAACTAGTCACTTTTAGTTACAAGTAGTGTTACCATATTGTCACAATACCTAGTTAGGATAAATACAGCCCAGAAAGAAAAGGAATGACAAGTTCTCTTTTTCTGTATTCCCTCTGTAAAATCTTACTCTGAGGAATTGGTACTCTTACTTGTCTTAGGACAACTTCAAGGGTGCTACTCAAAGTCTTGTTGACATCTGTCACAAAAAAGTGACTACTAAATAGTATTATGGCGGTATAACAAAATACCTGTTCAAATGAACTACATAAATAGCTGGACTCTTGTTAGCAAGTAGTCTTGCTAACATCACCCTTTTGGTATAGTGGTAAACCATACAGTATGTGACTACTGGTCCATAGCACAACTGTGACAATATCTCTCCTCCAATATAACTTTACTGAAAACCTTAACTAGATTCTCTAGTGAGGAGTGTGAAGATATCAAGTGTTAGATATAGGCTTTAAGTTGAAATGCATATTCAACTGTAAGGTCTAGAGTCTTAACAGGTATCCTTGAAAAAGGGTTTGATCAGAGTACTTATCTTGGTGTCTCTCACCTAATCTCAATAGGATTGTTTTGTGATGATCAAGTTCTATGGCAGGGGCTAAAGGCTAAGGTGGGGCAGTGGATATCACAAATAAAAGGGATGGGGAAGTCTTTAGGTAGATAAATGTTTTTGAAAGACAGATATTTGGTGGTAAAGAGTCTGTTATTTAATGTAGTTTTCTCATTCTTCACTGCCTAGGCTACTAACTACATGTTGGTACTTGGGAGGCATGCCTACAACACATGCTGCAGAATCTGCCACCATGTCCCTGATTGTCTCCTGCTTATTTGTATTTAGAGTAGTTGGCTTTATAATTGATGATTTTTTTTTTAAAAAAAAAGGAAAATATTGGTCCAAACATGCTAACCACATATAGCAACTATCTTGCAAGAAATTTAACTCCAGACCTAGGTTTGTTGAAGTGGACTAGTACACTATAAAGCAGTTATTATGAATATGGAGTGAAATGACAACCATCATTAACTCTGGAGCAATAATGAATGGTTGCTAGAAGAATGGTCAGCAATAGCTGTGAAGAAAAAGATAGTAAATGATACAGACTCAGAGAACCCAAGCTTGACTACCTAACAGTGGGTCAATATTTAAATTACACAGCAGAACTACTATTACAGATGCAATGTACAACTGTCACTCAGGAAACTTAATGCAGGGGTTTATCATCATTATTCAACACAAATTGTTCAACATGAAATGTGTTGCAGTAGGATGAGTGTGTTTATGCATAAAGACTAGTAATATTTATTTTCTATTTTTCCTCTTACATGACATTGCAATGTCTCAGGTAGTAGTAGTATCTAAAGTAAAATAATCATGTAAACACCTCAGTTGTTCACCATGTCTGAGACATCATTATTTTAGGTGAATGAATAGTGATGATTGAATCCAGAGTTCAACAGTCCTTATCTTACAATTAGCTCTTTCTAAGAATGTTTCAAGACAGTAATTCTGATGTCTGACTGCAGGCAGTGCTGAAAGCACTGAGATATAGGGAACAAGAGATAAGTGAGTTTCATGTGTGATGACGTCATGCCCGGCCAGGCAAGCTCTTGGTGATGCCTTGCCATGCCTTGCGCAACGCATCCCTTGTTCGTTGCATGTGCTCGTCTGATGTAGGCCACAGCTAAGCATCTGATTTCCAATTCTCCACTGTTATTCGGGGCTAGGTAAGACCCTCGCAGAGACCTGTGCATTGTATCCGAAAAGCACGTGTGACCAGATGATGGTCAGTTAGATTCAATCACTATTTGTATATTTAGTACAATTCTGATACCCCATCCCGACCCTTCTCGTGTTCGCCATCATATGGCTGACTCTGGCTTCCCTGCCTCCTATCGCCCTGATCTGCCTCCAGAGACCATCTTTGCTGAGCACACCTGGCTA
>Ga0153998_1000144_pt1 | contig 13000 bp, 9 predicted proteins | sample TSNC082MetaG_FD_104725 | JGI IMG/M metagenome (GOLD analysis project Ga0153998, IMG submission 104725) | Attine ant fungus gardens microbial communities from North Carolina, USA - TSNC082 MetaG | ecosystem: Host-associated > Fungi > Mycelium > Unclassified | place: USA: North Carolina, Lumber...
GTGCGCCAGCCCTACTCCGGGCATCGCACCTTTCAGGCTCGAAAACATTCTCCCTCCAATTCCGTTCCACAATACAGGCCAAATCCACCACCATCTCCGAGAAAATCGACCTCTCCGCTATTCCGGAAGAATACCACGAGTATGCCGATGTTTTTAGCAAGTCCAAAGCAGAAACACTCGCCCCCCACTGTCCTTATGACCTCCAAATCGACTTAGAAAAAGATTCCCATCCGCCGGTAGGAACTATCTATTCATTATCCAAATTCGAACAGGAAGCACTGAAGGAATTCATCGACGAAAACCTCACCAATGGATTCACCCGCTCAACGTCTTCACTTCACGGAGCTCCGGTTTTGTTCGTAAAAAAGAAAGACGGTTCCCTCCAGCTCTGTGTAGATTTTCGCGGTCTCAACAAAATCACGAAGAAGGATCGATACCCACTTCCTCTCATTTCCAACCTCTTAGATTCCCCCGCAAAGCTCACATTTACACCAAGATCGACCTCCGGCACGCGTATCATTTGGTCCACATTGCCGAGGGAGACGAATGGAAAACCGCCTTCTGGACTCGCTATGGTGCCTTCGAATGGTCAGTAATGCCATTCGGACTAACTAACGCTCCAGCCGCATTCCAACGCTTCATGAACGACATGTTCTCCAATCTCCTGGATGTGTGTGTAGTAGTCTACTTGGACGACATCCTGATTTACTCCGATGACATCACACAACATCGGAAACACGTCAAAGAAATACTAAAAAGACTCCGGAAATCGGGATTGTACGTGAGAGCAGAGAAATGCGAGTTTCACTCGGACTCCGTCGAGTATCTAGGCTATGTTCTATCTCCATCTGGTTTGACCATGTCTGACGCTAAAGTGAAAACAATTCAGGAGTGGCCGGAACCGAAGAAAGTAAAAGACATTCAGTCCTTCTTAGGATTCGCCAACTTCTACAGACGCTTCATTTTCAACTATTCAGACATAGTCATTCCGCTCACTCGTCTGACCAGAAAAGATACTCCTTGGAATTTCGACGAGAATTGTAAAAAAGCATTTAACACCCTAAAACAAGCCTTCACCTCTGCTCCTATCCTTACGCATTGGGTTCCGGACGCACAACTCGTCGTGGAAACCAATGCCTCAGATTACGCTCTCGCTGCCATTCTTTCCATTATGACTAAAGATAATGAGATTCACCCCATAGCCTTCCACTCCAGGACATTCTCCGCTCCAGAGCTCAACTACGACGTCCATGACAAAGAATTACTTGCGATATTTGAAGCCTTCAAAATGTGGCGGCACTACTTAGAGGGGTCTGCTTCGGCAATTGACGTTGTAACAGACCACAAGAACTTGGAATATTTCTCAACAACCAAGATTCTAACACGCCGACAAGCAAGATGGTCGGAGTACCTCTCACAGTTCAACCTCGTAATTCGTTTCCGTCCTGGACGTCTTGGCACCAAACCGGACGCCCTAACTAGACGATGGGACGTCTACCCAAAAAGGGGAGATAATAGCTACGCTTCAGTGAACTCTCACAATTTCCGCCCAGTTTTTACTCACGAACAAATTGCAGCATCCCTCCGAGCAACTATCCTCACTACTCCGACACTTCGCGCAGCCACGATATTGGATCAAAACCAACTCCACTCTGATATCCTGGCAACACTTCCCTCCGACTTTTCCATCTCCAACCACTTATCCCATCCGGAAGGATGTTGGTCCAAAGACGACGCAGGTTTCCTCAGAATTGACGACAGAATGTACGTTCCGGATAACGCCAACTTACACCTCCGAGTTCTCCAGTATCACCACGACCATGTCCTAGCAGGACATTTGGGACAGAACAAGACACTGGAACTCATCCGGAGACATTATACCTGGCCAAACATCCGCGACGACGTACAAAAGTTCTGTAAGTCTTGCGTTACCTGTATGCGATCCAAACCGCAGCGTCACAGACCATACGGGTCCCTCCAGCAACTTCCTATCCCGGAGTGTCCATGGAATTCAATTTCTATGGACTTCATTGAGAAACTCCCTTCCTCCTCCGGTTTCGACACCATCCTAGTTATAGTGGATCGACTGTCGAAACAAGCCATATTCATTCCTACCCACGACACCATCACTTCAGCGGAGCTAGCATGCCTTTTCGTTACCCATGTCTTTTCAAAGCATGGAGTCCTATCTCATATTACGTCCGATCGCGGCTCCGAGTTTGTCTCTCACTTCTTCCGCTCTATAGGCACCACTCTAGATATGAGACTTCACTTTACCAGTAGATACCATCCAGAGGCAAACGGTCAAGTGGAACGGACCAATCAGACATTGGAACAATATCTCCGTGTATATTGCAATTACCAACAGGACAACTGGTCGGAGCTACTGCCCCTGGCTGAATTTGCATACAACAACGCTCCTAGTTCCACTACTGGTGTCTCTCCATTCTTTGCCAACAAAGGGTACCACCCTAACCTCTTGGTATACCCGGAACGAGATATAGCTTCCTCTCGAGCCCGTGACTTCGTAACTGATCTTGATAAACTACAAAGCACACTCAAAGAGGAAATCGCTAACACCCAAAGACAATATAAACCCTCCACCAACTCTCGTCGACAACAACCACCGGACTTCCAAGTCGGGCAGGCAGTATTCGTCAAGTCACAATATTTCCGAATGACACGTCCGTCGAAAAAACTCTCCGAAAAGTATCTCGGACTATATAATATAATTGCCTAGCCCAGTCTGCAATCGTTCACACTCCACCTTCCGGAGACCATGAGGGCCGTCCACCCTGTATTCCATGTCTCTATGCTCGAACCAGCCACACCCAACACCTTCCAGCAACGCTCCAAACCTCCGCCAGCACCAGTAATCATTGACGGAGAACCAGAATACGAGATCTCCAAGATAGTCGACTCCAAGATTGACTGCCGGAGGGCATGCAAACTGCTCTATAAGGTTATATGGCTAGGATACGAAGATACCGACAACGACTCCGAATGGTTACCGGCAACGGAACTGGAGCACGCCAAAGAATTACTAAATGATTTCCATCTCAAGTATCTGTCTAAACCGGGACTATTACGACCCTAAATTACCTCCATCCCATTTCCTCGACTCTGTTCTCCACATTCAATCCACTTCAAAAAAAAAAAAACTATTATCCTTGAGTACTTGTACACATTCCGGAGTACAGTTTACTTTGCGCTGAATTGCTTACTTGTATTCCGCTCCGCAGTTTCCGTTGCCATCTGGTACTTGTATTCAAAGGCAGTCTCCGTTGCAAAAAATTGGGTACTTGTATTCCTCCACAGTTTCCTTGCAGTCGTCGACTACTTGTACTTTGCTTCACTATTGTCACTAATCACACCCATTTTCTATTTACAGAAGAAGACAAAATAAAATTCAAATTTATCAAAAAAGAAAAAAACAAAAAGATTACAAAATTCCGGTGCCGACAGAGTACGCAACCGGAGAAAATCTACTTCCCTCTTCTACACCCTCCATTTTATCTTCTTCTTGTCTCTCCGTTTCTTCCTCATTATCCCCTCTGCCTAACCTATCCTCCCTCTGTTTTCCTTTTTCCTGACCCCCTTGTACCTCTGTGACTTCTCCTTCAGACTCCAGCCATGAAATTAACTCCCCATCGGAGTCCTGACCCTCGATACCAGCCAATTTCTCCAGTGCCACCGCGATCCTCCGCATGTTTTTCCTCAAACCTCGCAACTCGCCTAAACCGTCAAGCTTCCTCAGAACCTCAGCTTTCCACTCCGTGTCCGTTTGTTGCTTGGCCTTCCTTGCTTTTGATCTCCTGGCCGTTTCCGCCTTGGCTTTCGCTCACGCCCTTTCCACGTCAAAAGGCTTACAGGCAGCCTTGGCTTTGGCATAGGGGGCGCAGGAAGTTGCATGACTAAAAAGGAAGACTTAGCAAAATTTATAAATTTAGGCAAATTACTTACAGCAGATTTTGAGGAATACAGAGTATTCCGAAATCTGCGCATCTTTCACACGGACTCCCTCCGCCAACAGTTGATACTCCCATTTCCCTGGCCACCTCCTCACGTCGTTGATGAGCCTCTGGAGTTTCTTGTGGCAGATATCGAACACGTTGCCTCTTGCTCAAAGGCGGAAGGTCGATTAAGTTCATCTCCTCATCAGAAGGGGGAGATGAGGGTGGCAGAAAAGTCTTCATCCAATTCTTGCGCCGTTGTTGTTCCACGGCAGCGACGCGGTCTACCTCTAAATGTTGAGCCAGATCTCTCTGGCGATCTTCTTCTCTTCGCCGTGTCTCTTCCTCTTCCTGTTTTTTGCATGCCTCTTCCTCCAGTCTTTTCCGCTCCGCGATTTTCGCCTGTTTGTGGGCTTGGCGCTCGGATCGTTCCTTCTCTTTCTGCTGTCGAAGCAGGTTTTCCGCCTCAGCACGTCTTTTTGCCAACCCAGCCTCGTAAGACTCGTCATCGGAGTCAGAAAGGTTAGTGATCGAGGTGGAATTGAGGGACATGGTGGTATAGTTTCAGGATTAAAAGTCCGCAATGGAAAATTTTAAAAAACAGAGTCAGGTGATAATTAAATTGCTTATGCATAGAAGCTTTGAGGGCTCAGCCTTAAAGGGGGGGGTACTGTCATATTCCGGAAATATGATAATTATATAATTTATTTCTCCTAATTATTCTTCTAATATTAATAATAGTAGGATAGCGTACTAGACTACTCTCCTTCTATTCCGGACTTCCTATAAGTACTGAGTAGTTACAGTGTAATTCCTCAGTCTGTAAATTAACGTCATCTGGTCCTAAGCCCATCTTGTCCACTCGGACTCCTTCACTCGACTCTCTGGGACCTCTGTCTTGGCGACTTTCTCCACTCCAAAATACGCGACCAACCTCACGACCAGAGACCGGGGCGCAACATATAAGTTGAAGCCAAGGTCGTTCAATAAGTCACTCTCCGCCCCGACAACCTTGTCTTGCCACCGGAGCCTTCTTTCTCTTATTGCTAAGTACATTTCCCTCCGACGTTGCACATTATTCCAGAACGGAGTGTAGTTTCTATCTATTATCTTCCACTTCCATTCCTCCGAATTCCGAACTTGACAATTTGTCATCTTGTTTTTGAGTTTGTTAAAGGTGCTCTTCTCCTTCTCTTGTCATTTCCATGTCTTCTTTCCCATTAATTCCTTCAATGGTTTGGCTAGTCATGCAAACCCAGGGATGAATCTATAATAGAAATTACAGAATCCCAGGAATTGTCATACTTTTCTCTTATCTTGAGGTTCCAGCCATTGGGCTACTCCTTTAATTTTGGTGGGATCAGCTTCTACGCTATCTTGTAACAGAATAACTCCAAGACATTCAATTTTTGTCTGATGGAACTTGCATTTTTTGGGGTGAAGCAATAGTTTGTTGTTGGCTAGTATCTGTAGGACTTGTTGTACTATGTTTCTGTGTTCTTCCATCATTTGAGTAAAGATGAGGATGTTGTCCATATAAATCATGATTTTTCCTGACATTATTAGCTCACAGAATAATGTGTCTATCATGAGTTGAAAAGTTGTGGGTGAGTTATATATGCCAAAGTACATGACTAAAGGTTTGAATAGACCTCTATTAGTTTGGAAGGCTGCCTTCCACTCATCTCCCTCTCTTATTCTCATATTATTATATCCCCATCGAATGTCGAGTTTGGTGAAGTATTTTGCTCCCTGTACTTTATTGATTAACTCTTGGATTAGCGGTAAGGGAAATTTGTTTTTTGTCGTCGCTTCGTTGAGTCGTTGATAATCTTGTACTGGTCAAAGAGATCTATCTTTCTTTTTTATGAAGAAGAAGGGGGCTGCGCATAGTGACTTAGAGGGTCAAATTCGACCTGACTTCAAATGTTCTTCAAGGAATTTATTGAGTTCTTTCTGTTCCTTGACATTTAATAGGTATACCTTACAGTCTTTTAATGTTGCATTTGGTATCAATTTGATGGCATGGTCCTATTTAGACCAGTCTAGTAGTTTCTCGAAAACGGCTTTGTTAAAGACTCAATCATTGAAATCTTCATATTTCTTGGGAATATCTTCTTCTTTCTCTTCCATCTTCATATTTCTGATATTCAGTTCCTCTCTTCTCCAGGCTTCTTCCTCTAGATTGACAAAGAGTACTTTTTCCCTGTCTTCTATTGCATCCTCTTCTATTTCTTCTTCTATTTCTTCTTTTGGTTCTCTTGTAACATATATTTTCCTACACCATTATTGACAGTTTTAAAGGTTTATCAAAGAGTCTTTCTAGTTGATGGTTAGGTTATGCTTCTGTAACCAGTCATATCCTAGGAATAGGTCATGGTTGCTGAGATTTGTTACTGATAGTTGAATTAACTCCTAATAATTGCTGATAGTCATATTCATCTTGATGACTTCTGTGATGCTTCCATTTCTATTAGTAGAGCCATTAACATTGTAGCAAGTGATCGGAAATAGTAGTTAGTGAGTGTCAATGAGGTTCTCCTTTACAAAATTTTGACTTATACAAGAGGTCGAACTCCCTGAGTCAACTAGGACCTGTTTGCAGAACGTTCTGTGAATATCTATTGTTGATAGTTTGACTCGAACATTTAGCTGTTTATCTCCCATTTTCCTGAGTATTGGGGGTTCTTCTAGTACTTTTAATACTATCACGACTTCATCGTCAGTCATCCCATTCAACTCTTTCAACTTTTCTTTCATACACTTCTCTGCTCTCAAGCTGTAAGCCTATATCTTCAGTATGCTAATTGTTTCCTCTTCTTTACTTCATCGGATCTTTTTCACTACCTATTCTGTTGAGTAACCTTTGTTTATCTCGTATTTCCTTACACCAAAATAGTCTAGAAAGTCTTTCATTATATTATCAGGTAATCAGACTTTTGAGTCTACTATGGTAGGTGAGTCGGTGCTTACTCCCTGCTCAAGAAAAAATCCTCCTTTACTTCTTCAACAATTCTTACTTCCTTTCTCCTTTCTTTCCTTGGTTTGGAGCACCTTACGGTGAGATGACCTGTTTCCTCATAGTTGTAACACCTCCTTGTCTCTCTGCACCTGTCTATATCTATCGCATTGGGGTCTCGTCTCAGAACATCCAAAACCGATTTCTTCTTCACATCTCTCGAATTCTCTAAGCTTCTCCTTTCTCCAAATTCTTCAATTGCTTCTCTTCTCAACCTCTCAAAACTTAACGCTTTCTCATACCACTCATCTAATGAGTCTGAGTTCCTCATCTGACTAATTTCAACTAATTTTTGTGCCAATGCTGGATGGACTCCTTTCTTGAATAACCCCACTAAGACAACCTCATTATATCCAGAGAGTTCCTTCCAGGTAACAAATTCAGACCAAAAATCTTCAAGTAGTTGGTTTCCTTGCTTCAACTTGGTTAATTTGTCGATGGCATGAGTTTGAGTTTCTGTAAATATGAAAAACTGTGCTATTTCATCAGCCATATTCTCCCAAGTTTCGAAAGGGAGCTTATTAGTTATGGTTGATATATCAAGTTCTCCGCTGGTCTCCTTCTACTCTTTTTGGAAGGGTAGAAACTTCCTAATCTGAGTATCTGCCCATCATTGGGTCTGGTTGTCCTTTCTTCCTTTGATTTTTCCTAAGGCTATTTTTATCCTTTCCCATTCCTTTGAGATATTGTTGCTTTGGAAAAATAGTGTCATTCTTTGGTACCAAGCCCTTACTTCATTGGGGTTTCCTTTAAAATCATTGGGTTCTTTCGTTCTTCGTTTGGCTGGTTTGTCAGCGAAATCTTTCCTGACTTCTTCTATGAAGGTTTGAACATTCATAGCATAGACTTCCTTTGTTTTATTCTTCAGATCTGTCCAGGCCTTGGATATGAAGTTGAAAAACAGAGCGATAATGGTGGTTAAGAATGCCGTTGATAGAGATCAAAAGGTTTGATCACAGAACAAAGGTAAAAGCAAGGTCAGAGAGGCAAAATCTCCAAGCTGCTTCACAATTGTGCACTAAACAAGTAGGCACTAGGGAGATAAATCAAATAATAGAGAGCTTACTGAAGATAAAAGTCCAAAGAATAACCAAAACATATCAAATAGAAACCTAAGAAGAAAAGAACTGTTTTTAGTATCTACTCGAGCGAACCCTCACTGTAATAAGATCCCTAAGGCATGTGTTCATCTTGTGCTATGACACTACTGCCCTTACCTAGTCTAGTAGACTGGCTCACTGTTAATACAGCAGTACTACCTAAAACTCCCGTGCCGTCATGTGGGCTCTTCTTCAGCTGACCGTACAACTGGAAGCCGACTCCAATGACCTGTAGTGAGTGGTTAGCTCCTAGCGTAAGTGAATGCCTAGGTTCATTGAGCTTAAGTCTCCCTTCGAGGGAAGTTTTATAGATTTTTCATAAAGCAGACACAAAAGAAGTCCTCAAATCACTCAAATAGCCTTTTAGCTCTAGAGCAACAGAGGGAGAGATGATGGGGGAAAAAAGTTTTTTTCCTCTCTGTGCCCTAGAGTATTTTATTAGGATTACAAAGTAATGATATAACAAAAAAAAGAAACAAAGAAAACTCCTGAATTTCCAAAGATAGTAAGAGTGAAATGATGAGATGGCACCTCTCCCGATCACTTGGCTACCACTCTCCACTCCTCTAATCCTACTCCAGGTGTTCTTCTCTAAACAATAGATGGCTCTCAAGCCTTTTGCTGGGCTGTAGAGAGAGGTGGCAATCTCAAGTTGTCTTGCTCTCGAGCACGTTGTCTTCATTAAATAGCTCTTCTTCTATCTCTCTATCTGACCTCTCTTCCTGACCTCTTTAGTCCTTCTACTACTCCTCTATATCTCATCACATCTTTGAGTCTTAGTCTTCTTCTATTAGGTTTGTGATGCAGCCCTCAAGAGGACTCATCTTGCTAGTTCCTGCTATAATTAGCCATCAGCAATGATGGTCCTGCTCTGATGGTAACCTAAACATTATAAATAAGTCACTACCATCAATATATGACATTATTCTGTTAGAGAACATTCTTCTAAGGTTTTTTTTGCTTTCAAGAGCACTCTAGAGGGAAGTTCTGTTATAAATCTGTTATGAAATTCTCTGGACAATCTCTATGAGGTGTATGTAGTGGTGATCACAACCACTACTCTGCTACTCAAGCAGTGTGCTCGAGTCCACAACTGGGCATCTAATAGATATCTCTGGGGGGCTGAACTCGTCTCTTGAGCTAGTTATTCTCATTAAGGTAAAAAATGTCCCTTTTACTGCCTAAATGGCTATCCGGCATGACACCATGATGACAGTGATGGGGATCAAAGAGAATTTGATCTTGAGACAAGGGTGATAACAAATAAAAATATAATAATTTCTGAGATGTTTCACAGTTGTGCACTAAACAAGTAGGCACTGGGGAGATAATCAAATATGAAAGAGAGCTTAAACAGAGGGTGGAATAAAAAGGAAGAACTCAAATAACTGAAAGAAATAATAATAAAGAAACTTAAGAATTCACTCGAGGTAGCTCTCACTGGAATAGAATCTCTAAGACACATGTTCATCTCGTGTTGTGATACTACTGCCCTTACCTAGTCTAGTAGTCTGGCTCGCTGTTGATACAGCAGAACTACCTAGAACTCCCGTGCCGTTATGTGGGCTCTTTTTCAGCTGACCATACAACTGGAAGCCAACTCCAATGACACGTAGTGAGCTATTAACTCCTAGTATAAGTGAATGCCCAAGTCTGTTGGGGCTCGAATTCCCATTGAGGGAGAGGTTTGATAGGTGTTTAGAAGGTAAAGTAGGACACTTAGAGAATGGGAAACTTAGTTACTCAAAATAGCTGTTAAGCTCTAGAGCAACAGAGAGGGATAGTGTGGGGGTATGATACTTGAGTTCCCTTCTATGCCCTAGAGTATTTTATTAGGATTACAAAGCAAGCAAGACAACAAAGAAATTAGAACAAAGAAATTCTCTGAATTCCCAAACATAGTAAGGCTGCAATGATGAGACAGCACCTTCCTAAATGCTAGGTGATCGCTCTCCAGTCTCCTAGTCCTACTCCTGAAATCTCCCTCTACATGATAGATGACTCTTAAGCCTATTGACAGGCTGTGGAGAGAAGCAGTAGTCGTATGCTGTCTCGATCTTGGTCGCATCATCTTTCTCAAACCATCTCTCTCGACCTCTCTCCCTATCCTCCTTAGTCCTTGCTACATTTCTTCTATGTCTCTTCACTTCTCTGACCTCCAGTGTCCTTCTATTGCTGTTGCGATGCGACTTTGCAAGGTTTTGACTCTCTTGATCTTATTATAATTAGCCATCAGTAATGATAGCTCAGATCTGATCGTAATTCTTCTGTAAATGGAACTGCTGGCAGCTGAGGTATGATATCACTTAGGTAGCGCTAATTCTGCTAAGTTTGCTTCCATCCCTGAGAGCACTTCCAGAAGGAAAATCCATCGAAAATCTGATATAGGGCACCTAGGCAAGCATCTATGAGGTGTATGTAGCAGTGGTCACAGCCACTACTCTGCTACTCAAGCTAGGTACTCAAGTCCACAACTGGATGTTCAGGGAGCATCTCTAGGGGGGCCGAGCTCTTCTCTCGAGCCGGTTATTTTGGTTATTAGGGTGCAAAATGTCACTTATTTGGCCTAAAGATTTGTATGGTGTGACAACAGTGAGTGAGATCATGATGAGAGAAATGAGATAGAATGAATATTTGGTAGTTTTGTTCTTATGTTACGAACTCTCTTAAACCCAGTGTTCAAGTTAAAAAGGAATTATATAAACCAGAACAAAACTGGGCTTCTACTACCCCTACCGGCTACTATATATACTATGTCCGATCTCGTGCCCTTCTCTCTACACTACGTCACTATTCTGTCATGAAACAAGGCAAATTCGTTACAGTTATATAACATTGGCTCTCATTGCTTGCTTTTCAGTAATCAACGTCGAATCAGAGAGCTCTATAGTATGTGTTCTTATCATAAATAGTCGAATTTCGACATGATTCTATCCCTACTGTCATTAAAGCCTTAAAGTCTCATTCGTCAATCATCAATTTTTGACCAGACTGAGGACCAATCTCTATTCTCAGATGATAATCTGCAAAAGTATGATGGACTTGTCTTTGCAACACAGGAGAAGGTCTGTATGGAGGTTCCAGTTTGATTATTTGTACCTCAAGAGTTGCCAGTTTTGGACGATTTAGGAAAGATCACATTTCACAACTATTTAAATAAAGGCAGAATTTTCATAGCATTTCACTCTGCTAGCGACTGTCTATGTACAACATTGTTTTATGGAAGTGAAATCAGTGAGTTATCAGGCCATTTTTTACCAACTTCTCAGTCCAACTTCAAGTAGGAGCCTACTTTGATTACAACCCAGAATTGCAAAATGCTGTATGTGTTCTTCCACCATTCAACTTGTTGGGAAATCAAGCTAATGCTGTGATCCAGTGGAAGTTTCGGGAACTTTCTAGAATATTTAGTATATAAGGTTGATATTTGTTGTATCTAATTATTGGTTTGCAATGGAATATGCCTTATTCCAAGTCAAACCAACTTGCAACTGGGTTTCTGTGACACAACTTCCAGGTTCATTTGCTTAGGCTATAGATGTTGTTGGCCCCAGCCATCTAAGCCTTGTAGAGCTTCCAGCTGAATGGAAGGCGATGGATGAAATGCAAGTGGTCTTTGTTCACTTTTTTATCAGTGCCCTGAACAGATGTTAGATCTAATTTCAAGTCTGGTCCTCACTCTGTTGGGGCCATTGTTGTACTTGTGGCCAATGAATCTAGTTACTTTGGTAAGTGCAGATTGTCTACTTCTATCAGCTCACATATCGGTAAAGATATTAGAAAATTTGATCAGGGAACACCCCACCCCATTGGTATGTGGATCTTGAAATATCAATGACCACTGTCTCTTATGAGATAATTTGAAGCATGGTATCAGGAACATGGTAGTGGTGTTGACCAGGATCACCCAGCTGGTCACAGTTTCTACATGGGCCATGGCCATCTGAATGAAGCATGGGCAGGTGGGGCTAGATTATCCTTTGAAATCATTTAACCAGACATGAGCCTTCTTTTAAGGATGAAATATTCTTGACTCATGTTCTAGGCGGATTGCACTGGGTTTTGCAGAGTAATAACACCCTAGCTTTCAATCCGCAAGGACTGGTTGGAAACAATGGTGTCAGTGGCAGATCTACTTCAACTCTGTCGTCCACGGCCACGGCCACTTCAAGTACCACGCTTGTTCGGCAAGTCTTATTCTGTTATATGTTCAAATCTCCATTTATAGTACTCTCCCAGGAATTCTGGAATCGTATTTTGGAGTATCCTTGTGCACTGTGACTGATCTACTGGTCCTGAACATCGCAGCGATGACTTTAAGATGAGCTAGCAACAGCCATCTGTAGCTCAGTCCTGCGCTGGCAACGACTAACTCACGGATCCGATGAAGATATCATGTAGCAAGCTCTTCTGTTCGGGTTGTGCATAGATCTGCAGAACCTCTTTTTGTTTCATCAAATTGTCACACGGTGCTCAGTCCGTGGTAATCTCGTAATTTGTTATGTGAGCATTATGTAAGCAAGTGTCAATGGACTATGCTTCAATATGAGTTTCTACATTTCTTGACACTATGGACAAAGATAGTCGGGATGATTTTACTTTTGCTAAACTTTGCGATATTAAGCTTCCTGTGACTTTCAGAATGTATGGCGGATATCTGATTTGAGCATATGTTACTCACTGAGGCACAGATCTCAGCTCGAGGGTGTCAGAAAATTGCGTACGGCTACCGAAATCTTGGACAACCCAGAACTCAAGCTTTGTGGTGTGCAGTCATCGTCTGCCCCTCCTTTGTTCATCAGAGTTCTCATCTGAATGAACTGCAAGGTCACTCTCGGATCTCTATGTCACCTGTCAACTAATTGCAGACAACAAACCTTTGACAATTCCATTTCGTACCTCCTTCAAAGCATTCAAAAACTCATATA
>Ga0153998_1000145_pt1 | contig 12995 bp, 5 predicted proteins | sample TSNC082MetaG_FD_104725 | JGI IMG/M metagenome (GOLD analysis project Ga0153998, IMG submission 104725) | Attine ant fungus gardens microbial communities from North Carolina, USA - TSNC082 MetaG | ecosystem: Host-associated > Fungi > Mycelium > Unclassified | place: USA: North Carolina, Lumber...
AGAGAGCAGGTGCCTTCGGAAGAACCAACGGTGAGTCAGATGTATTATCATCCTGGCCATAGTCAAGCTGAAGAACATCCTGAGAAGCAGACCCCGCTAGCACTGTTTCTTGAATTTGTCCAGGTGCGGGACGCCGCCTTTTGCCCGACTTGAGAGTCCTGAGGGCTGCAGCTCGGAGCGATGACGCATCAGATGGAGAACCGGGAAGGATTGCCGGTGGGCCTGGTGACGAAGAGGTTGCCATCATTACAAAAAGGATGGATAGCAAGTAGGCAAGAAAACCGCAGGAACGAGTGATCAAACGGAGGCGAGCAATTCTGTAGGGAAACAAACAACAGAGTTCGAAATCCACGTGCACATCCGAATCTTCCACGCACGGACCATTTCGTCAGCCAGATTTTCTGTCCTGCAATTTTCTCGTGGAAAGCAGTTGAAAGTCTACGTCTAATATTCTTATAGTGCCGTTTGTCTCTTGCTTTGCTACACTACAATTTTGACTCATTAGTCTTGGATCACTGACTATTGAGTCCATGTCTCCTGATGCTTATTTTTTTTCTAGATCTGATAAGTTCTACAAGGACGCAAATCTAATATTTCGATGTACATGTGACTCCCTCGAATATGTCCTTGAGCAAAATGAACAACTGTATATTGACTGGCAGCTTGCTAGTTCGATGTGTTTTTGTGTCCAAAACTGGTAAAGTGTAATTGTCTTAATATATATAGTGTCACATGTCACACTGTTTTATTTTTATTGTATTTTTATTAAGACTTTGACTTTGTGTGCCAGCTATCAAATGTGACCACAGATTTGTACTTGCGCAAAATGCCACCTCTGTTTCATTATTACACCTGACAACCAAACCTTCCAAGGCAATCTAGTCTCAGCAATCACCCAGACCAACCATCTGAGACAAGATTAGCTAACTATCAATGATAGCTATAAATAAGGTACTGTTTAACCAGTCTCTTAACAAGGTTTTCATCTAGGCTGGAGGCCTGGCTTGTGAAGTTTGTGTTGAAGTCAGTCCACTATGCTCCCTTCCTACAACAGTCTGTGAAGGAGCAGATAGTGTTGTCTGTCAGGTTGCTATGCTCCCTTCCTTTAACAGTCTGTAAGATTAAAGTTTGTTTATTTTCTGTAATATTGTGTTATTCAGTTTGTGTTATGGTCAATCCACTGTGCTATGCTTCCTTCCAATACCAGTCTGCTATTTCTTCATCTCTCAAATCATAAGAAAAATCAATCTCAAGTCCATTGTCACATACATATACAATCTATAATCTAATGCTATTAAATACTTCTTTATATACTACACTAAGTGTTCTTCTACTCTCTTGGCTCTGCTCTGGAAGAAGTACTGAGATGTTCAGAGGTGAAGTACATCTTGAAAAGGCCACATAAAGTTGTCCATAGGAGAATACTGATATCTGCAAATTAATCCCCACATGTTCTACTGACTGTTCTTGAGACTTGTTGATAGTCATAGCAAAGGCTAGCCTGACTGGGAATCAAAGTCTCTTGAGTGGCACAGGCAATGTCTCTGCATTAGGTGATAACCTGATCCTTGGAATCAATACTACCTTGCCTCTAAATCTCCTGTTCTTGCTGATAATCCTATACTGAAGCACCTTTCTTCTCACATTCAACACTACCATTCTTGTCCTATTACAAAGTCCTTCTCCTGGATCCAAGTTCCTCAATAAGATAACTGGAGAGCCAACCTTGAGACAGAGTAAAGCAGGAGACAATCTACCAGCATTAAGTTGTCAAAGAAACTCTGTAGGATGGGCATAGTGCATTCTATCTTCTTCAGATACAGAGTCCACACTTCTTAGCATATGGACCTCTGCATTTGGGTTAAACTGTTGAAGAATGGCCTCATTGATATCATAGACTTGATTATTTCTAGGACAAAGAATAATACAATCCAAGAAGTACTGGTTATCTTGAGCCCTTGAGTTGCTAATTCCTAGATAGTGTTATAAACTTCATTCGGTCATATCTCCACCAATTATTTGACAATTCCCACGGTCTCAAAGCCAGCTTAAATCCCTTAAGAAGACATTTTGATCAATACCAGTCACGTCTCAAGGCAATCAATAATGGCCGAGATATTAAATAGATCAACTGATAACTACTATGTTACCATTTATTAAATTGCTAATATCTCGGAAACCACTGCAATCGATGCTTCGGTTCTAGGCTCAGCAGAAGCCTTCTTCATAACGCTCAGAATGAGCCTAGAATGACCTCAAGGCAATCAATATTAGTGGAGATATAAAGGCCTCAATGTTTGCACATGAACTTCATTAATTACCCATAGATAGTCATCTGTCCTTTTCTTAGAACAAAGGACAGCCTCTATATGGTTAGGTTATCATTATTCTAGTACAAAGACACTACCATATGTAAAACAATAGGTAGTAGTTAGGTGATAATCTGTACTAGTGTACTGTCAGCATCTAAAGTCTGATAACCAGAATTAAGCCAACTGTCTCTTTGTTCAGAGTTTGACAAAGAGAACTCAATGGAGTTCTTGCTTAATTCTCTACTACTTATACATTTTACTACTGTGGCTATGCGCTTTCCCTCCCATGGTCCTCATGTTACTCTAGTCATGTGACACACTGTGACTGTGACATCTGTCACCATCTGTCACCATTGTGACAAAGTCACATGATACTTTCCCGTGCTCCATCTTGTGGTTGTAAGTCCAATAAGAAAAGAAAAAGAAAAGAAATATAAATAATGACTTAGCTGTTTTGCCAAGTCATAACAGAGCCTATGTGTGTTGTAAATACTTCCTTCCACTCATCTTCCTCTTTTATTCTTATGTTGTTGAACCTCCACCTGAGATCTATCTTAAAGAATATTTTCTTACTTCCTATGTTATTGATTAAGTCTGTGATTAATGGTAACAGGTAGTTGTTTTTCACTGTCTAATTATTTAGATTGCAGTAGTCTATTACCATCTGCTTGCTTCCATCCTTTTTGCTTATGAAGAAAACTGATGGGATTTTAATAGTTTAATATACCCTTTCTTAACTAGTCCTCCATGAATTTCTGGACTTCTTCCCTTTCCATTTTAGATAATGGGTAAATCCTTCCTTTCTGCAGTTTGAACGTCTCTTTGAGATCTATAGTATAATTTCAAAATTTCCTTATTGGTATCCTTTCTGATTCCACTTTCCCAAACACCTTCCTTTACTTTAAAAATTTGTTATCAATGGGCTGTGATAGCTCTTAGTGATTACCCTAGGTGGATGTTCAGAAAAAACTTAATAAAATTCTTTATTGGATTGGGCTACTACTTATACTATTTTACAGTGGCTGTACAACTACTAGTCCATGATCACATGTCCTTCCAGAATATTCTATGATTACCTGACCTGGTCACATGATCTGATTATCTAAGCTCCTATGCTATTTATATCTTGACCCCATTATACGACTTGAGGTTATAGATCATATGTTCAAATGTGTGGGAAGTTAGTTCCTTTTTGGGACTCTCATAACAAAATTTCTTTGGGACCATTTCTTTAATTTTTCTATGGTTCTCCTTAATTTTGTCTTCTCTTTCCCAATTCTTTTTATTGTCTATTGCCTACCTGATAATTTTTTTTGCTTTAGAATTACTACTCTTTTTCTTTTTTTCTTCCTTTCCTTTTCCTTTAGTTTTGCCCTGCCATACAAGGGTGGACATCTTGTTATTTTGGCTTCTCTAGTTTCCCAATTTACCTCAGGATTATGTGCTACCAGCTATGGCATTCCTAAGATTATTTCTGTCTTCCTTAGGTCACATACATCCATTTTCATTCTTTCTACATGACCTTTGTAATAAACATTCACCTCTACCTGGTAGGTGATTGCTCCTCTGTTGTTATTTGTTCCATCCATATTTCTGACCATTATTGGTCTTTCTAACTTTTGCAGCTTAAACCCATACCTAGCTACTATTCTCTTGTCCATAAACATTTCTATGGCACCACTATCTAAGAGTGCCTTTACAATTATGTCTTTATGCATATCCAACTTTTCTACTCCAATATTCATCCATACTTCTCTTAACATCTTGAAGGTTCTCCTAACCTCCCTTTGACTATCCCCCTTTTTGGCTATGCATTCTGACTTTTCTGGTCATACACTACTTTGCTGTACTTTTCCCTCTGTGGGATACGCTGTTCTTCTCTCTTCCTTCTTCTGACATCTACACTATTTTTGCCTATCTTTGATCACTCCCTGTCTTCTATTTTCTTCCATATATGTCATAACTTGGCAAAACAGCTAAGTCATTATTTATATATTTTTTTTCTTCTATCTTGGACTTACTACACAGAAAAGAGTATGGAAAAGTGTCACATCACATGACAGAAAGTCACAGTGTTACATCACATGATGTCACACAATAGGTTATATGATAGGCATGGAAAAGTAGTACATAGACCATGTAGTAGTTGTATAAGTAGTGTAGAAAATCTAATGGGAACTCTATTGAGTTCTCTTTGTCAATCACTGAACAAAGAGCAGTTGGCTTAATTCCGGCTTGGAGTTTAGCTTTCTTACAACATAATACCCCTCTCCACATCTTTCATACTGCACATACGTCACTATCACTTCTTTTGTGCACCATCCTAATTCTAATAGGTATACTTTCTCTGGCACTCCTTTGCCACAATGCTCCTCTGCTCTCTTCCTTAACTCTGCCACTGAACTTCTCCTCTATTCTTGCTATATCTCTCATAGCTTGACCATGTGTGCTACCTTCTCTTCCTCTACTCTCCTCAACTTTTTTTCTTCTTCCTGTACTTCTGTCATATTTCAGAAATCTGACAATTATGTAATTTATTTCTCCTAATAATTCTCCTAAAATTATAATTAGTAGAATAGCATAGTAGACTACTCTCCTCCTATTCAGGACTTCCTATAAGTACTGAGTAGTTACAGTGTATTTCCTCAGTTTATAAATTAATGTTATTTGGTCCTAAATCCTATTTGTCATGACTTGGCAAAATAGCTAAGTCATTATTTAATATTTCTTTTTCTTTTCTTTTCTTTTTTTATTACTAGGGTAGAGTATGGGAAAGTATCACATGACCATCACAGAGTCACAAAAGGTGTGACAGCAGTCATAGAATGGTTATGTCACATGGAGTCACAGTCATAGTCACAGCATGTGACAAAGAAGCCAGCTAATGGACATGAGGACTGTAGGAGACAAAATGCATAACCATAATAGTAATTGTATATATAGTGTAGCAAATCTAACAGGGATTCTATCAAGTTCTCTTTGTCAATCGCTGAACAAAGAGAACTTTGACAATTGCTAAACAAAGAGCAGTTAGTTTTATTCTGGCTTGGAGTTTAGCAACCTTACAAGAGGAGAGAAAAAAAGAGGAGACAATCATTCTACTCCTAAGAGAACTGACTACCTGAAGATCACCTGGGAGCCAGGGCCTTAGTTGGGGGTGGTAATGTTCTCAAAGACAAGGTCCTTATTTGTTGACCTTTGCTTGTCATTAGTACTAGGGATGTTTAAAGGACTCGTTGATTTGGGCTCTTTAAACTATTTTTTGGACTCAAAATTTGTGATTAGTAATGAGCTTAGAACATAGGAGATTGACCTACTCCTCCTTATCTTGATAGATGGCACTGTGAATTACTATGTAAATCAAGTAGTATTCTTGCCAATTCAACTACCTTATAGATCGTTGTGTATGATTGAATACTATATAATGCTATCAAATATGAAAAAGACAGGGAATGGAGGAAAGGAGTTATAAATAGAATTACACTCTGGAGTGGATGTATTGTACTACTTTAGAGAATAGATAGTACTTAACAATAATGAAGAACCCACAAAGCAGACTCTGGTGGATAGGATAAAGATATTGGAGCAGAGTACAACTTTGATAAATGACCTTGGCTTTAATGTATGTGTTATATCCCAGTCTCCGGTCATGAGGTCAGTCGCTTATTTCAGAATGAAAGGAAGTTGTTAGAACAAAGGTCCTAGGGATATAGAATAGAAACTAAAATGGACAGGGATAGAATTAGGACCAAATGATGTTAATTTACAAACTAAGGAAATACACTGTAACTACTCAGTACTTATAGGAAGTCTGGAACAGGAGAAGAGTAGTCTACTATGCTAATTTACTATTTATAATTTTAGGAGAATTATTAGGGGAAATAAAATTACATAATTGTTAGATTTCTGAAATATAATAGTATCCCCTCTCTAAGACTAAGCCCTTGAAGCTTTCATGCATAAGCAATTCAAATATTATCTAATTCTGGTATTAAAAACCTTATTTTTGCATACTCTCAACCTGAAACTTTACTACCATGTCCTTCGTCCCCACTTCAAGTACCACTCTTTCTGATCCCAACGATAAGCAGTATAAGGCTAAACTAGCCAGAAGATGTGCTGAGACAGAGGCCTTGCTTTGCCAGCAGGAAGAGAGGCAAAAATAGAAAAGATTGGAAAAAAAGACACAAAGAAAAGAGGATAAGGAAAAGGTGTAGAGGAAAAAGGAGAAAGAAAAGGTGCAGAGAAAAAAGAAGGAATGCCAGAGAGATCTGGCTTATTGTCTTGAGGCAGACTGTATTACTGCCATTAAACAGCAATGTTGCAGAAATTGGTCTAAGACTTTCCTGCTCCCCTCGAATTTTTCTTCCAATAAGGAAATAAATCTTATTGATCTCTTGCCTTTGACTAAGAGGTAGCATGTTTGATATCTGCCCCAAGAAACTCTAGAGGCCTGTCAATGACATGAGAAGTTAGAAAATGGAAATAGCAGTTGTTGGTGGAAGAAGTCCTTGCAAAAGGTATGCAGATTTCAGGATCTTGTATATCTCCCAAAATTTTCCGTGAGTCTCTTGTTTAGTTTCTTTTGTCAATTTATTAACTTCTATAGTCATGCAACTTCATGTACCCCCTGTGCCAAGGCTAAGGCTGCTTATAAGCCTTTTGATACAGATAAGGCATATGTAAAGACTAGGGCAAAAATAGTCCAGAGGTTGAAAGCAAAAAGGACAAAGCAACAAATGGACATAGAGTAGAAAGCAGAGGTTTCGAGAAAGTTAAAGGATTTGAGTGAGTTGCAGGGGTTAAGGAAGGATGTCTAGAGGATTATGATGGCATTGAAGAAGTTAGCTGGTATAGAGGGCCAGAACTCTGATAACAAACAATATTCATGGCCAGAGTCTGAGGGAGAGAAAACAGAGGTACAGGAAAGTACTCAAAAGGGAAAGTAGAGGGAGCAGAAGTTAGATGGAGGAGAGGAGAAGAGAGAAGTTGATAGATAGAAAGAAGAGAATAAAATGGAGAGTATGAAAGAGGGAAGTAGTGGTTTTTCTCCAGTCACATACTCTATTGGTACTGGAATTTTTTAGTTTTTTCTTTTTTTTATTTTGATAAATTTTATTTTTTGTTTTTCTGTGGGTAGAAAGTGGATATGAGTGATAGTAAATGATGAAGCAAGAATACAAGTATTGGACGACTGCAAGAGAGGACTATGGAGAAATACAAATGTATAAGTTGTGTAACAGAGACTGCTTCTGAATACAAGTATTAGATCGAAATAGAAACTGTGGAGCAGAATACAAGTAAGCAAGTTAGTGCAAAGGAAACTACACTCTGAAATATGTATAAGTACTCAAAAAAAAATTTTTTTTTTGAAACAGGAGTGAGTGCAAAGAAACAAAGGCAAAAAATAGAATGAAGGGTATCATTAGAATCATAATAGTCCTGGTTTAGAGGAATATTTGAGATGAAAATCGCTTAGTAATTCCTTTGCATGTTCCAGTTTCATTACTGGTAACTATTTGGAGTTATTGTTGGTATTTTCATATCCTAGCCATATAACCTTGTATAGCAACTTGCATGCCCTCCAGCAGTCAATCTTGGAGTCAACTATCTTGGAGATTTCATATTCTGGTTCTCTGTTGATGATTACAGATACTGGCAGAGGCTTAGAATACTGTAGAAAGATGTTAGGTGTGGCTGGTTCAAGCATAGAGATATAGGACACAGGGTGCATAGCTTTCATGGTGTCTAGAAAGCAGAGTGTGAAAGATTGTGGACTAGGCTGAGCAATTATTTCATATGGTCTAAGGTACTTTTTGGAGAGTTTCTTTGATGGGCGAGTTGTCCAGAAGTACTGTGCTCTAATGAATACTGATTGTCCAACTTAGAAGTCCAGTGGTTGGTGTTGACAAGAGTCAACAGAGGGTTGATATTGTTGTTGGGCTTTGGCAATTTCTTCTTTGAGCATATCTTGTAGTTTATCAAGATTAATTATGAAGTCACAGACACGAGAAAAAGCTATATTTCATTCTGGGTATACACTGAGGTTAGAATGGTATCCTTTGTTAGCAAAGAATGGGGAGACACTAGTAGTAGTACTAGGAGCATTGTTGTAAGAAAAATCAACCAGGGGTAATAGTTCAGACCAGTTGTTCTGTTAGTAGTTACAGTATATATGGAGGTACTGTTCTACTTAACTGTTTGCCTCTAAATAATAGTTACTGGTAAAGTGAAGTCTTATATCTAGGGCAGTATCTAGGGAGCAGAAAAAGTGAGAGACAAACTCAAAGCTACAGTTAGACATAACATGAGACAGAACACTATGTTTTGAAAAGACATTATCACAAATAGTCACTTACTATTTGTGATGGGTGCTTTGATACTTTAAAGAGTTCAAAAATGCAAAGTTAGACAAGTGACAAAAGATGTTGTTAAGTTTGAGGTCTAATCCTCAGACTATGAGTCCTTATATATAAAATTGTGATGGTCTGTGCACTAGGACAGATCATCATATGCTACTACCTATTGTTCTATATATGGTAGTACATTTGTGCTTAATATAGTGATAACTTAACCTTATGAAGGCTGTCCTTTGTTCTAAGAAAAGGACAGATGACTATCTATAGATAATTAATGAAGTCCATGTGCAAACATTGAGGTCTTCATATCTCTACTAATATTAATTGCCTTGAGGTTGTTCTAGACTTATTTTGAGTGTTTTGAAGAAGGCTTCTGCTGAGCCTAGAACCAAAGCATTGGTCATGGTGGTTTCTGAGATATTAGCAATTTAATAAACAGTAACATGGTGGTTACCAGTTGATTTGCTTAATATCTTAGCCAATATTAATCTCCTTGAGATGTGACTGGTATCAATCAAAAGGTCTTTTTTAGGGCTTTCTGTAGCCTTTGAGACCATGAGAATCGTCAAAGAATTGATGGAGATATGACCAAATGAAGTTTGTGACAATAGCATTCCACCCTCAGACAGATAGACAAACAGAGAGGGTCAACTAGGAGTTAGAACAGTACTTAAGAATATTTATCAATCATAGGCAAGAACAATGGCTAGAATGGTTGGGAACTACAGAGTTTGCATATAATAACAAAACATACTCAAGTACTAGAATATCACCTTTCAAGGCAAATTATGGACAAAACCCCAGGATAGGATTCGAGAGAAGAAAGAAAGAGAAGTACAAGGAAGCAGAGAAATTCATTGAAAAGATAAAAGAAATACAGGAGAAAGCAAAAGCAGCACTAGAAAAAGCACAAGAGGAGATCAAGAAGTACATAGACAGGAAAAGAGGAAAAGTTAATGACTATAAAGTAAGGGACTTAGTGATGTTAAGTCCTAAGGACCTGAAGTATCAAATGGTCAGGAGGAGGATAGAGAAGTTAACAAAAAGATTTATTGGCTCTTACAAAATAAAAAAGATAGTATTGTTGAACACAGTAGAACTAGGATTACCTAGTATAGTAAGAATACATCTAGTAGTAAATGTTAGTAGAATACAATGCTATGTAGGGCAAATAAAGAGGGCAACCAGCTCCAGTAATAATTGAGGAAGAGAAAGAATGGGAGGTAGAGAAAATTCTGAATAAGCAATGAATTAAGGGAAAAGATAAATACTTGGTATGCTGGAAAGGATTTACAGCAGAATCAGATACTTGGAAAAGAAGAGAGAATTTGGAGAATACAAAGGAAGCAATCAAAGAATTTAAGAAAGAGTATTAACGAGACCAAGAAGATATGGTAAGACAAGAGTATTATGACTTGGCAAAATGGCTAAGTTATTTTCTATTTTTCTTTTTGTTTTGTTTTGTTTTATTTAGTTAGATCATTACTAAGGTAGAGCATGGGAAAGCATTATGTGATAGCTACATAATCACAATGCATGACATCAGTCACATATTTTTGGTCAAGTCACATATGTCATATGTCACAGTCACAACATGTGATGAGGTAAATACATGATGGAAATAATATGAGGACTATAGGAGGATGTTGCACAGCCACTGTAAAATGTATAAGTAGTATACAAAATCAAATGGGAACTTTATTGAGTTCTTCTTGTCAACTCTGACTTAGAGTAGACTTAAGTCATCACAGCTAGAGTCTTACAAAGAGCATAAGGAAGAAATATTCAAAAGGGAAAAATTGCCAGGAAAATTTATAGCAAAAAGGTTATTTGGATAGTTGGATAAAAGGTATGATAAAGAATACTGGGGAAGGCTAGAAAGAAATTAGAAATAATGGAAAGAAGGACAACCCAAGAAAAGAAGAACAATAAAGACAATTAAGAAAGAAGAAGAAATTGAGCAAGAAAAATCAGAAATAAGGGAGTGAACAGAAGAAAATGACAATGAAATGGACAATATGGTGGACCCATACTACTAGCTATAAGAAATTCCTCAAGACAAGGAAACTTAAGAGAGGGATGGTATCATAACTTAGTAAAATAGCTAAGTTATTATTTATATTTTCTTTTCTTTTTTTCTTTTGGACTTACTACATAAGAAGTGTGGGAAAGTGTCATGTCACAAGTGTCACAGTCACATGAGGAGCATGGGAAGATAGTACATAGACTATATAGTAATTGTATAAGTAGTATACAGGAATGAATAAGGACTCTATTGAGTTCTCCTTGTTAACTCAGACTTGGAGTGGATTTAAGTCATCTTAGCTAAAGTCTCACAGAAACTGCCATGATTGATGCTTTGCTTCTAGGCTTAGAAGAAGCCCTTTTTTTTTGGTAGGGTAAAAACTGGTAATCTAGTGCAGGGCAAATACATGCAAATACTCTACAGTGTGGGCTTAGATCTCATCTGATCCACTAAAAACCCCAGGTATTTAAACCTTTCTGGGTTCCCTACCAAGGTAGAGTTCTAGTCTTGTGACTCCTAGTCTCTTGGGTAGATCCAATAATTCGAGACTTTCACCTAAGTTTTTTCCATTGTTGCTTTATCTTTGGTAGTTATAGTGTTATTGCTAAGTCTTGATGACTCAAGGACCACTCGAGGTGAGTGTTTAGGAAGAACTCAATGGAGTTCTCCATTAGATTTGGCTGTCTACTTATACTACTTTTACAAGTGGCTGTACACTACTAGTCCATGATCATATGTTCTTCTAGAATGTTCTACCATCACATGACCTCGTCACGTGATATGATTACTCAAATTCCCATGCTATTTATATCTTGTCTACATTGTATAACTTGATATTTGCAATTAAGTGTTTGAATGCATAGGAAACTTGTTCCTTTTTAGGGCTCTCATAACATGGCCTCCCCTTCAAGATTCCTCGTCCCGAGGAATTTTTCCATCAATTCCAATTCTCGTCCCATCTCTTTTCTCTTTCTTTTTTATATCTTTTTCTCCCCCACCCATATAATAGTTTAGCCGTGAATTCTCTTGGTAATTCCCAGCTAAATTTCTTCTCTTCTTCTTCCAGCTCCTGTCACCTAAGTTCTTCTGCCTCTTCCCTGTACTCCCTCTCAAACTCTTCTACCAGCTCTTTCGCGTTTCCTAAGTTCTCCCTATTCTTCCATGTATCTTCTTCTGCTGTATACCCTTTCCATCGTACCAAGAACTTCTCTTTTCCCTGCACTACTCGTTTATTCAAGATTTTTTCCACCTCGAATTCTTCTTCCCCTTCAATGATAACTGGCTTCAGGGGTATCTTCTTTTGTCCCTCTACCTGTGGTTTGTAAAGTCGTACTCTACTTACATTAACTACAGGGTGTATTTTAATAGTTTTAGGTAGTTCTAATTCTATTGCATTACTAGAGACGATCCCTTTGACTTTATAAGGGCCCATAAAGCGTTCTGTTAGCTTCTCCGACCTTCTCCCCTTCATTTGCCATTTCAAGTCTTTCGTGCTCAATAGTACTAAGTCTCCTACTCTGTATTCCTCTCCCTCTCCTCGTTTCCTATCTGCAAACTTCTTTATATCCTCTTGGGCTTTCCCTAGTGCCGCTTTCGCCTCTTCCTGGATCTTCCTCATTTTCTCTACAAACTTTCCTGCCGCTTCGTACTTTCCTTTCCTTCTGTCCTCAAATCCCATTCTCGGGTCTTGCCCATAATTAACTTTGAACGGTGAGTTTTTTATTGCTGCGTGAATTTTGTTATTGTACGCAAATTCCACCGTTTCCAGCCAATCTGGCCATTGCTCCTGTCTATGGTCAATGAAGACTCTTAGGTACTGCTCCAACTCCTGATTTATCCTTTCTGTCTGCCCATCTGTTTGTGGGTGATAGGCCGTCGAGAGCTTCATTTGGATACCTAGCAAGTTGTTTACCTCCTTCATCATCCCTGCTGTAAACTGTACCCCTCTATCTGATATGATGCTTTCTGGAAGCCCATGCAGCTTCCATACATGGTCTCGAAACAGTTTGGCGAGTTCCTCTGCTGACATTTTTTCTGTTGTTGCTATGAAGTACGCCATCTTGCTAAAACGATCACACACTACTAGAATGGCGTCATATCCCTGAGCTAGGAGTAGTTTAGTGATGAAGTCTGCTGAGATGTGACTCCATGGCTTCTCTGGGATTGCATTAGGCATTAGTTTGTCTGCCAGTGCCTCACTTTGATTCTTGTATCTCTGACAAGCATCGCATCCATCTACATATCTCCCAACCTCCTTTGTTACTCCTGGCCACCAATAGTTTCTAGTGACCAACTCCG
>Ga0153998_1000149_pt1 | contig 12979 bp, 13 predicted proteins | sample TSNC082MetaG_FD_104725 | JGI IMG/M metagenome (GOLD analysis project Ga0153998, IMG submission 104725) | Attine ant fungus gardens microbial communities from North Carolina, USA - TSNC082 MetaG | ecosystem: Host-associated > Fungi > Mycelium > Unclassified | place: USA: North Carolina, Lumber...
TGCACAGACCATCACTTTTCTGTATATAAGGATTCATAGTCTGAGGATTAGACCTCAGACTTAACAACATCTCTTGTCACTTGTCTAACTCTGCCCATAAGCACTTTTGAATCTATATTCAACTAATCACAAAACAAGTAAGTGACCTTTTGTGATAGTCAGTACCTGAATCTTTTGGTATAGATAAACCTGCTCCAACATCCTTTCCACCAACATCTGTATATCCTAGACCCTCTACTCCTCCAATCTCTCCTAATTTGCCAACTCACTCAGAATCTCCATTTTTCTTTCCTTTACTAATACCACCTAAACAGTCCTCAGTAAAAATTGAAGATGTTGAAGATATTGAAGATGAAGATGTTGAGATGCATTCCCCAAGCCCTTCTCCTCCTGAAGCTAGTCCCTCACAGTATACCCCTCCTTAGGTTCCAACTGTAATACCTCAAAAACAAGGTAGTGACCCACAGCTAGGAGAAGATATTTCTGCTCTGAGATATAGCTTGAGAAGATTAACCTGTGAGACTAGAGTCTCTCACAGAGAAGGCAATATATATGGAGAGGATCACTATTCCACAGATGTCTTGAGCCACTGTCACGCCATACAAACGTTTAGGCAAAATAAGTGACAATTTGTACCCTAATAACCAGAATAACCAGCTTGAGAGAAGAACTCAGCCCCCTAGAGATGTTCCCTAGACACCCAGTCGTGAACTCAAGCACCTAGCTCGAGTAGCAGAGTAGTGGCTGTGACCACCACTACATACACCTCATAGACGCTTGCCCAGGCACCCCATATCAGATTTCCAATGGATTTCCCTTTTAGAAGTACTCTCGAGGACGGAAGCGAACTTAGACAGGTTAATGCAACCCAAGCGACATCATACCTCAGCGGCTGGCAGCATTATTCATAGAAGAGTTATGATCAGATCCGAGCCATCATCACTGATGGCTAATTATAGCAATATCAAGATAGTCGAGACACTACAGAGTCGCATCGCAACGGCAGTAGAAGGGAATTGGAATATGGAGAAGTAAGAAGACATAGAAGAGGTAAAGAGAAGAACAGGGAAGCTGAGGAGATGTAAGGGGACCCCTAACACATGACTCTGGAGCCCATACTAGTCCTCCGGAGTGACCCTGTAGCTGATCTAATATTATGTAGTAATATTGGATCTTACCTCCATCATTCCAAGAGTGCTCCATTGCCTCCTAGCACACTTTCATTGTTCAGACCCTGGTTACTAATGCAGGGACACAAGGGCACTGTAGTATATATAATGTAGATTATTCCCTCCAGGAGCCTCATCTAATTCTCTGAGGAATCTCCTAGAGTGTACCGCTCTGGTCGCCCTTACAGCAGAATTAGATCTCATTGTCAGAGCCCTGGAAATTCTCAGTGGACAGCTGCCCTCCAGTTGCCCTCCGCTAACAAACTCTGGCCCTCTGATCACTCTGCTCCAAGAGAGATGTCGCTCCCTGCAGACACCCCCTAGCCATTGCCGACGCCTTGGGCTACCTGCAGCACTATCTCCAAGAGTTGACTGAACGTCAGAATGCTTCAGAACACACCATCAATGCTACTCTCGTGGGCCTGACAGCCTAACTACAACAACTCACTCAACTCATAACCGCTTTTGCTCCAGCAGTCGCTCTGCCTCCGATACCCACATCTCTGCCTCCTGTTAGCCCTCCTTCCCTAGTTCCGTCTGCTCTGTCTAAACAGCAGACAAGGCCAAAACTCCCTTCTCCCCCAGACTTCTCTGGTAAACAGAGCTCCAGTCGAGTCTTCTTTAACTCCTGTACATTATATCTATGCCTGGTTCCAGAGCAGTTCAGCTGCAATAAGGAGAAAATCTTATGGACCCTTGCCTTTTTCAAAGACGGACGAGCTGTGAGGTAGTCTGAGAACCTCTTTCGCCAGGAGACGGATACTGGCATCTTTCCCATCCAATCCTGGGCCCACTTCGAACAACAGTTCTAGAGTCAATTCTTTCTGGTCAATACAGAAGCAGACGCCATTAACGCTCTGGAAGGCTCCTCATATTATCAAGGTAGCTAAATGGTAGACGACTACTTGGACAGTTTCCTGACCTTGGTCTCCAATGCTGGATACACTGACTCCCGGACCCTGGTAGTAAAGTTCTGCTAGGGCCTTAAGTTGAATATCCAGGGCCAAATCACCACCATGCCCTTTGGATGACCCACAGATACTGATCTGGAGGCTTGGTACGCAGCTGCCTGGAGGATCGACTAAGTATGGTTGACCAATGAGGCTTTTCAATCCATGCTCCAGTCAACAACTACAGCCTCCACTTGCTCCACCCTTCCGCCTTCCTCAGTCCACTCAGTCCCCTGTTCCACCGAGACCTGCTTCACCTGTACCGTCCAGAGGAATACCTATGGACATAGACACAGTCCAGAAGGCACGCTCCCTACCTTCGCAAGGGTGCTATTGGTATGGAGAGACCAACCACCTCATAAAGGACTGCTCCCACTGCTTGGACGTCTGGAAGCTAACCGTAGAGCAACGGGAAGAATTGATCGAAGATTTAATAGCTTTGAAGAATACAGTAGAGGAAGAGAAAGTTGGCTCTGCCCCAGAGGAGGATTTTGTTTAGTGTGACTGGCAAAGAGTGCGCCCCGGTCGCTGTTAGTAAATAGGTTCGCTGTATTGAACGTAGAAGAAGTCAATACAGATATCTGTGAACCTATAGATGCACCCCTCCACTCCACTCCAGACAGGAAAGCCCTGTCTTGGAAACCAAAATGGGAAAAGAGACTACCCAGATGACTCTCCACCAACACCCTTGATGCCTGCAAAACATCTATTATCCTTCCTATAGAGATCGGCACCACTGACACTAGCAAGGTACGTTCCGTCAAGGCGCTTTTGGACTCCAGAGCTACAGGCAACTTCATAGATAAAGACTTTGTCCATATGAAGGGTATTAGCACCTGGAACATCTCTCACCCCGTACTAGTGTTCAACATGGATGGCTTCCCTAACGAAGCAGGATGAATCTCTGAAGTGGTAGATGTAGTTCTCCATTATAAGACCCACTCTGAAAGGACACTCCTTGCCGTCTCTAACCTCAGGAAGCAGAACATGATCCTCAGCTACACCTGGCTCAAGGACCATAATCCGGAGGTCAATTGGCAAACTGGAGAAGTGCAAATGAACCGATGTCCCCCTCGATGTGAAGGATGCCACATGATATGAAAGGAACAAGCATCGCAGAAGAAAATAGAGGCCAGAACTGTCAACATCTGTCAATCTGGACCCTCTCTGGAGTATGTGGAAGACTCGGAGAGAGACGAGACCCCCCTCTGGATTTGCGAGGTTGAATATGAGACAGGGGACAGACTCTTTGTGATCAGAATTCTCCCGGAGCCCGCTGCAGAAGACCTTCGTGCCACCTCTACGATCTCCCAGAAACTTGTGGAAGGAGCCTGTCGAGCCTCAGAAATGCAGAATAGACTTCTTACCCTACCCGACTGTGCTAAAGGATTCGAATCGGTGTTTGCAAAGGAAGACTTTGACATCCTCCTGGAGCATAGGTAGTGGGACCATGCTATCAAGCTCATCCCAGGCTCAGAGCCTAAGTCGTTGAAAGTCTACCTCTTGTCTCTGGTGGAACAAAAGGAGTTGGACTCCTTCTTGGAGGAGAACCTGTGTACCGGATGAATTCGCCCTTCCAAATTTCCTATAGCAGCCCTGGTATTCTTTATCAAGAAGAAAGATGGCTTACTCTGGTTGGTCCAGGACTACCGAGCACTCAATTCCATGATAGTCAAGAATAAGTACCCCCTCTCACTGATCTCCAAACTTATATCGCAACTCTGCAGAGCAAGATACTTCACCAAGCTAGATGTCTATTGGGGTTTCAACAACGTCTGCATTAAGCCCGAAGACAAGTGGAAGGTGGCCTTCTGGACCAATTGAGGCCTATTTGAACCTTTGGTAATGTTCTTTGGAATGACCAATAGCCCAGCCACCTTCCAAACCATGATGAATAACATCTTCCGAGACCTCATAGCGAAAGGCATTATGGTGGTCTATCTGGACGACATCTTGATCTTTACTAGGACGGAAGAAGAGCATGCAAAGGCTATCAGATAGGTATTACAGGTCTTACAGGAAAACAAACTCTTCCTCTGCCTGGAGAAATGCGAGTTCTGCAAGGAGTGAATTGAGTACTTGGGACTAGTCATCTCGGAGAACGAAGTTTCCATGGACCTGGTCAAGGTCATGGGAGTCTGAGAGTGGCCTACTCTGGAAAACAAGACAGACATCCAGGCTTTCCTAAACTTCTACCGAAGGTTCATTTGGGACTTCTTTACCAAAGCTCAACCCCTCTTCAACTTAACACGCTCCAAACAAGTCTGGACATAGAGCGAAAAGGAACAGCCTTTGAGGACCTCAAATGGCGGTGACTACTGCTCTGGTGTTAATGTTCCCTCAGGACTCAGAGCCTTTCTGGGTTGAAGTGGATAGCTCAGACTTCGCCATAGGAGCAGTCTTGTCTCAGCAGTCAACAACGGATGGAAAATAGCACCCTGTCACATTCTACAGCAAGTCCCTATCCTCTGTGGAATGGAACTACGAAATCCACAACAAGGAAATGCTGGCCATTATCCACGCATTAGAAGAGTGGAGACACTTCCTGGAAGGAGCGACCTATCTGGTAGAGATCTGGACCGACCATAAGAACCTTGAGTATTTCATGACAGCCAAGAAACTTAACTGTCGTCAAGCCTATTGGTCTTTGCATTTGACTAGGTTCGACTTTCTGCTTCACCACCATCCCAGATGTACCATGGGCAAACCGGAAGCACTGTCGAGGAGAGCCAATCACAGAAACAGAGCCTCAGACAATGAGAACATAGTCCTCCTTCGACCAGAATTCCTTGCGGTGTGTGCTCTGGAAGGGGTAGAACTGACAGGCATAGAACAGAAAATCTTGTCTGACATCCACAAGGGGAACTAGAATGGAGACCAAGAGAAACCCATAGCTAAGGCAGCACAAGAGCTCTAGAGCTCCGCCAATGAGGCAGTACACTCCTTGGAGTGATCAAACATAGATGGTCTACTCCGGTTCCGAGGGAAGATATACCTCAGAGTCTAGACCTATGCAAGCAGATCGTAACCCTTTACTATGATACCTAGATCGCAAAACACCCCAGATGCTGAAAGACACTGGAACTAGTATCCCAGAACTACTGGTGGCCCCAGATGTCTAGGTACATTGGCCAGTATGTAAGTACCTGTGATCTCTGTCTCTGGACAAAACCTTGGTGACACTCTCCAGTTGGCGAGCTACAACTGCTCTCTGTTCTGGACACACGGTGGGATATGCTTAGTGTCAATTTTGTGGTTGAGCTCCCAGAGTCTTCTGGACATGACGCCGTCATAACGGTCGTGGATGCTGTCTCCAAAAGAGTACACTTCATTCCAATGCACACGACGGTCACAGTAGAAGAAGCAGCCTGACTCTTCCTCTATTACATCTGGAAACTCCATGACCTCCCAAAATGCGTTGTCTCTGACCGTGAATCTCAATTCATAGCTTTGTTCACCAAGGAACTGTACAGGCTACTAGGTATATGAATATCCTCCTCTATAGCTTGGCACCCCCAGACGGACAGACAAACGGAACATGTTAACCAGGAGCTCAACTAGTTCCTCTGCCTATTCATTAATGAACGACAGGACAACTGGTATAACCTCCTACCCATCGTGGAGTTCCAGCACAACAACCACATCCATTCTGTGATACAACAACCTCCATTCCTACTGGACACAGGACAAATTCGCCACATGGGTTTCGAGCCAAGACAGAACCCCTCTAGCCTGGAGATGGTCAACGAATTCACCAAGAGAATGGAGTCCGCCACTGAGAAAGCCAAGTCTATGATCCGTAAGACGCAGGAAGACATGACGAGGTACTACAATCAAAGAAGGTCTCCGGCGCCTGTATTCAAACCAGGGGACTGGGTATACCTAGATGCATCAGATATCAAAATGACACATCTATCTCTGAAGTTGTTACATCGCAGACTGGGACCCTTCGAAATCGAGCGCCAAGTAGGACTGATAGCCTACCGACTCAAGTTGCCCCACAGATTGAGACAGTTGCACCCAGTGTTCAATGTGGTCAAGTTGTCTGCTGCTCTAGACAATCCGATACCAAGAAGGAAGCCACAAGTCCTGCTGCCACCCATTGTCGTCAACAGAGAACCGGAGTGGAAAGTAAAAGAGGTATTAGATAGTCACTGACACCAGAGGAGGTTCCAGTTCCTGATTAAGTGGAAGGGCTTCAGCAGAGAACACAACTCTTGGGAGGTGGCCTCCAATGTCAAGGCACCAGACCTCGTTGTGGAGTACTACTGAAAGCATCCAGCTGCCCCAAGACACATCCGCTGGATGGACTTTGACACTCTTTTCAAGTCTGGAACTATTACTTTGAGGCACAGCAACCTTGGAGGGGGGATAAATGTAAGGGGACCCCTAACACATGACTCTGGAACCTATACTAGTCCTCCAGAGTGACCCTGTAGCTGATCCAATATTACTACGTAATATTGGGTCTTACCCCCATCATTCCAAGAGCACTCCATTGCCTCCTAGTGTACTTTCATTGTTCAGACCCTGGTTACCGATGCAGGGATGTGAGGGTACTGTATATATAATGTAGATTATTCCCTCCAAATTCTCTGAGGAATCTCCTGGAGGTGAGTTGTAACATATTTTATAAACTATAATTAACTGAGGAATCTCCTGGAGTGTACCGCTCCGGTCGCCCTTACAGTCTAGAAAGAGAATTAGAGAGAAAAAGATGGAAAAAAAGATGAGAAAACATATGCTGACTGCTTGTGAAGCTGGGCACATGAGTTTGTTCTGTCCAGAACTGCCAAGAAGAAGCCGGCTGCTGATGAGTACAGTGTGGCATATGAGTCAAATCACAACGAGCACAAGCTTGAGAGGCTTCAATGAGATTATAACAAAGGGAAGTGGTGGTAGTACGATTGGAACAAGGAATAGGAGGCCAGGGATGGCACTCCTCAGTGCCAGAAGAAAGACAAGTCAGACATTTGAGATAACCAGCAGGGCCCTAGAGAGAAGAATACATTGGAAAAAGAAAATTAGAAAACAGAAGGATAAGAGTAAAAATAAGAAAAAGTACCATAGATGGGACTAAGAGTGGCAGGAGCCACTGGGGGCTGGATAGGACTAGAGGGGACAGGCAAGACTGGAGCTGACTCCTCAGGGCCAGGGACCAAAGCAAGCTCCATAGGAGTAATAGTAGAAGAAGGAGAAGACAAGGGAAACTCTGCCCTAGGCAGAACTGGAGGAGAAGCAGGATTGGCTAAAACAGTATGAGATAAAATATTGGAATAAATAGACATGGGGGCAGGAGTCTCTACAGGAACAGAAGTAGTAGCAGCAGAAACAGATACAGTAGCAGAGGATGGTTGCATAAGCCGCTGTATATTAGAAAACAGAACAGCAATCTGAGCATCTCGGTCAGCAGAGGGACTCATCCCATGAAGCTCAAAGAGACACTGTTGCAGGGCAGAGAGAGAAGACATAGAGTGAGTAATGGCAGGAAAGGAAGAAGTAAAAAGAAAGGATGGATAGAATGGTGAATTCAAAAGAAATAGTCGCCATAGAAAAACAAAAAGGAAGGATTAACCATTGATCCTACAAAAGAAGATTAGATAAGCTATAGAAAAGCAAAGCAGGAATGATGCCATATAAATAGAATTGAATTAAGATAATTGTATAGGAGAGGAATGCCCATAAGCTTGAGAAGCACAGAATCTTAGGGCTAAGGATAACTCTGAGGACACATGAGACTAGAGCAATTAAATCCACTTTTAGAGAGGACCACCATTAGGAAAATAGAGTGATAGGCACTGGCAGATAGTGATCTAGAACCAAAAAACCAGTCTCAAGAAGACGACTAAGAATAGTCATTTATAGTGAGGGGGAGATGTTATGCTGCAAGTGAATTTTCTGCAGAAGATAACATTTGATACACTTTATACCAATGGATTTGCAATTAGAATTTGCTCTAGAACCCTTTCTATATCCTCAGAACGTACACTATAGGATAAATACATTGAGCAGATGATAATCGACCTAGAGCTCGTGTTGAGACCTCAAGAAACAACTAGGATGAACTGACATCAGGTTACTAAGAGAGTTACTGAGAGACTACACTCTAGATCCACCTTTGAATGAACTGACTTAGAAAGGCAGTAAACTTGTACTCTAGAACCAATACTACTCAGATGAAGAACTTAGGCTAATAGACTTTGTGCTTGTAAATAAGCATTGATGGCATCAGATCAATTATATTTAGATAAATGACCTCTAGGACACGACTTGGAGATACTAGACATTTATTGGGGCTTGCTAATTGCTTAACAGGTAATCAATGAAGTCCAAATTACAAAGCAGCATCAAGAGCATACTAGAGAAAGACAGAAGAATATTCTAGAAGGAAGTGGCTATGAAGACGCGTCATCTTTGATGGAAAGGACCTGGTGAGAGAACACGTTATCATCAAGAAAGGAGAGGGCCATGTCATCAGTGGGAATTTGGGAGGACTTAGGAGAAAAAGGAGGTGATGGGATCCTAAAAGTAGTAATAATTTCCCTTTTATAATTTATTTCTTAAGTTTCGGGGCTTTGTAATATTTTAATATAGTATCCAGAGTGCAGTTGGATCAGAGAAGAAAAGAAAAAGAATCTCTTGACTCTTACCTTTATCTATACTGCCTCTGAAATCGTGAATGTGGGTCTATTGAGAGTAAAAAGATTGGGACTAGTGGGGTGTCTTGAGAAGAACACAAAATATACCCAGGACTTGATCTAGGAAGAAGACGCAGATGCAACTCAGGCAGGCTTTAGAGAGGACAGTAGGCTGGGAAAGCTTGGCTAGATGCACACTTGGATTGCATCACACCCATAAGGTTCAGTGTTGGGGGTGCAGACAAGGGGGCAACTGAGTATGGAGGGTCCATGAGTAATCAACTAACTGTATTTTCCAGAGGAGCTTTTGTCACAGTGTGTAAAGGTTGATATCTTAGGGAGGCTATGTGATAACGATCTAGAGAGATCTTACGATCCTTTTACAACCATCAACTTATATTTTACTGGAGCTGCATATAATTCTCATTTCTCTAATTATTTATAAACCTTCAATTTTGATAATCTCCCCTCAGACCTTTAGCACGCAATTGGGAGCTGGCACATTATTGTTTTGTTTGTCCTAGTGTACAATCCCCTTTTGCACCCTTTTACTGCTATGAAGTTGATTGGGTAGGACAATGACCTATTATAATTGACATAGAGGAAAATAAAATGGATGCTCCACCTCCAGCAGACAAGTCAACTACCATAGCTATTACCAACCATATGATATGCCTTGCAAGAGAAGGGAGAGCAGAGCATATTTGCTTTCTCTTGGCACTCAGAGCAACTGAGACCTATCCTCTACCAAAAACATTGCTAAACTACTACCTAACTCTAAGAAAAGGTGGCTTGAGTCCTGCCTTGAGGAGCTGAAATTGCTTGGAGACAGAGATGTTTATGAAATTGTGGACCTTCCTAAGGAAAGAAAAGTGGTCAAGAACTGCTAGGTGTTTAATATCAAGCCTGATGGTCATTATCAATCTCATCTTGTTGCCAAAGGATTTTCTCAAGTTGAAGGCATTAACTTTGATGAATTATTCTCTCCAGTTGTCCACTATGAAACTGCACTGTGAAGCCTGAAATACATTCAGGCCTAAAATTAAACAATTTTTGCAAATTCACACCCCAAGAAGCAGAACTAAGATAGAATCACCTGCTAGGTAGCAGAGAAGGCACAAAGGACTTTACTACCAAAAGCTAGCTACCTAACTACATAGCAGTATACCCAGGGACATAAGGTTGCTATCATCAACAAGCCAATCACTTGAGAACCAGCAGAGTAGAGCCCATGGCCCCACAGCATCATTGCCAAGAATAGCAGCTTAGTCAGGAGAAAGAAGCCTCATGTGAAAAAGTCTGGAGAGATGCCCATCATAAGGAACAGGACTAGTGGCCTAGCAGGAAATAAGAATAGCCACTGCATTACTCAATCAGTGATGGCTAAGAATAGGAGCATATCAAAACTGATCCATTATGATCAGAAACAAAAAGGAATAACAAAGAGCCTCAGGGAGCTGTAGAAACAACACCTGAAACTTCCTAGACAAGAAAGGAAAAAGTCAGGTCCCAAATTGCTGAGATAAGCCAGAGCAAAAGGGAGATCACTGTGGAATCAGTGGTAGGCAACCCAGTAACTTGGCAAGAGCAAAGCAGAACTGGCAAAACTAATAGGAAATAATTGAGAAAAAGACAAAAAGGTATGGGATTCTCTATCACTACTAGAACAATCATTGTAATAATAGATTATGACTAGGTTTATTATTTTCTCTATTTTTTCATATATTTCTTTTGTATTTCTCTAAACCTATAAAAACCTCTACTTAGTAGGAAGAGAGCAAGCAATCTTTGTCACCTCTTTCCTCTATTTGGGTTTTCAAAGTGGAAATCTATTTTTAGAGTGATCAGATCAGTGATTAAGTTGCTTCAACTCAAGACTGAGTCAAACCAAAGAGACTATAGAACAAGTGGCTTAGCTGTAGGAGCAACATTATAGGAGCTCTAAGACAGAGTTTAGCATTGCTAGAGAGTTGAGTTATACAGGGAGGAATCAAAGTCTCATATCTGATCACATACCAGAGGGTGCTACTATGAAGACAACTTTGAAACAGAGCATTGAGGTGATACCAGGCAGGCAGGACTTAGGTACAGGGCCAAAACAATAGTCTAGAATCAAGAATTGGATTTTGAACATCACCACTACCATGATACATCAGCAGAATTTAAACTTTACAACTTCTTTTCACCTTCAACTTCTGAATTAATTTCCCCACAAATTTGCACGAGGGACACTGTGCTGATACACGGTGTCAACTAGGGTGCTTTCCTTAGGAGATCATACATTTTACTTTAAAAACTTTTATATTCACTGCTACTTAGACAGTAGTTGGGGAACTTCAATTTAAAAAGAAAACAGGAAAACCCCTAGCATAAATAGCCTGTTCAGCGTGACTGCTTCTTGTTGTTGCTGCACTTGAGGATTTAGATATCCAAAGTGTTGATGTCAAAACAGCCTACTTATATGGCAATCCAGATAAGAAAATCTATATAGAGCAGCCAGAAGGTTTCAAACTACCTGGGAAAAAAAACAAAGTCTGGTGACTTCACAAAGCATTGTACAGCCTTAAGCAAGCTGGCTTATCCTAGTAGTGCACAATGACTAAGTCAATGCTTGCCCTAGGATTTAAGAGATATAAATCCAATGCTGGTGTATACTACTATTATGACAAAAAGACTAAAGCACTTGTTACAGCCATTGTCTATATCAATGATGTTTGCTTTATGAGTACTAAAGGTTCCCTGCTCCTCAATGAGTTGAAGCAGAAATTTATGGCTAGATAGGAGTGTTGTGACCTTGGTAAAACCACAGAGTTTCTAGGTATGCACATAAGCCATGATCATAAAAATAAAAAGATATTTATTGATCAATGTGAGTATTTGGAGAAGGTGCTGGCATGCTTTAATGTTGTGACTAACTGTTAGAGAATCACTCAGAGGCGATTACCCTTAAGCTAGTGAATAGTCCCGGAAGCTAGTGTGAGATTCAAGTAGGGTATATCTACATACACTTGCTAATATATATACTATAACAGATGGTCAGGTACATAGGCACCAGGCACCAACCTATAATCACATATTGTCCTAAATATAGAATAGAAGGCATCGCACTACATGATACAGACAGAAGAAGCAAGAAACAATAGGAATGCAATAACGAATAGATATAGAGCTTTAGTAGATGCGAGCTCACCAGACTTACTAAGCACGACCCTAGATACTGTCCCCTTACACTAACCCTACTCATACTCCACTGCCATCTGAATTTAGCTTTAAACCAAATGAAAAGCAGTGTGATCCCAAATTTTGCCAAAAGTACTAACAACTAGTTGGTTCTCTAATATACTTGATGATTGGCTTGAGACTAGATATTGGCTTCACAGTTGTCAAGTTAGCTCAACAGATAGCAAACCTTTCCAACAATCATTATCGAGTTGGGTCACACCTGTGTAGATACTTGCTTGCCACTTGCAGATATCAGCTTGTCTATAATGGATTAAGCAACAAATTGCTTGTAGCATACTCTGATTCTGATTAGGGCCAAGACCATGAGCATTGCAAGTTAACTACTGGCTATTTTACTATGCTGGCTCAAGGAATTACTTTCTGGTTAAGTCACAAACAGAAATCAGTAGCCCTCTCCTCTACTAAGGCCGAGTATATGGTACTCTCTGATTGTAGTTGCCAACTCATCTGGACATCAAATCTCCTGTGTAAGATTGGTTTTGATATTCCTGTCCCTCACCTCTATGGTGATCACTCTTCTGGAGCACCAACCCAGTGCAAGAAAAAAGGTCCAAACATATTGACATCCAGTATCACTATGTCAGGGATGCAATAGAGGATGACAAAATCAAACCATACCACATTGATGGAGCCAGGAACCCTGCTGATATCTTGACTAAGAATCTTGGCCAAGTACTGTTCCATCAATTCCATCCACTTCTTGGTTTGGAGATTCTCTAGACTCTCCTTTTAATTTATATTGTTACTCAATGACTACTGCTTTGAGTGAGGGGGAGTGTTAAATTAAATAATTATTGTACTGTGTATTACTGTAGGTTAATATATGAGCCATGCTTACATAAGTGCACTCGCTTCTTTGTCTCAACTGCCATATCACAGAACCTCTCTGCTTCTCTCAAGATCTCTCTTTCCTATCAGGCTGTCTATCAATATCTGTTGGATAACCTGGTGAGTGGGCCATCATTTGTCCCCACTGTAA
>Ga0153998_1000150_pt1 | contig 12962 bp, 17 predicted proteins | sample TSNC082MetaG_FD_104725 | JGI IMG/M metagenome (GOLD analysis project Ga0153998, IMG submission 104725) | Attine ant fungus gardens microbial communities from North Carolina, USA - TSNC082 MetaG | ecosystem: Host-associated > Fungi > Mycelium > Unclassified | place: USA: North Carolina, Lumber...
CACTATTGCTCGAGAGACGGACTTTTACACTCAGAGTTCATATCGAAAAATCGTCGAAATCGTCGTCGAGTCGGCTGCCCTTTATTCTTTAATCCTCATCATCTACCTTCCCTTATTGGTTAGTGGTGGCGTCAGCGATCAATATGCACAGGGAGTTCTTATATGTGTCATGGTGAGTCTCGATACTTGTACCTAAATTAACGTGGTCACCAAAAAAATTGATAGGGCATTGCTCCTACACTCATACTCTATCGTGTATCCACTGGGGTCTCAAGAGACTACTCAGCCTCAGTGATGGATGGAACTGCCAATGGATCATCAAGCTTGTTTGTCGCTGCCCAAATTACTACTGCGAACACAGGAGGGTCAATTTTTGTCAATAATGATGGTGGTGTCCATGAGCTGGGTTTTGCAAGGGCCGACAACCAGAAATATGGGGCCTAATGGATCTGTTCGAGCCGTTTTGCTTGGCAATCGAGGGACCTTCTCATCAGTCGTTTGCGTTGGTAATGCTAGCAATTGAAGTTCAATTGACATATGTATGAATGTAGTATGTATGAATGCAGTATGATTAACTTGTAACAGATATCAAGTATCCCCCTGCTGCACAAGAATCTAATTCACATCTAAAACTACATTGTATTTCTAATGAGCTCAAAGTAGTGCTTTATCTATCTGTTAAAAGTGTACGGACACTCACCAAACTATATACGACTTGTTGATTGTTGGCCGAAAGAGTCAGGATCAGGGACGGAGAGGAGTGTTGAGGCTGATCTAGGACTAGACAAGAAAGAATAGCCGTGAGTTGGCTATTATTGTGACTGATGGACAGCCGTCATGATCACACAGTATTTATAGGAATCGTGCTAAGCGTATGGTTCTACATCTACGATGTCAAAGGTCATATCAGCGTGTGATTGGATTGGAAGCTCATCAGGGACAACAGCCGCTGTTCTCCCACTGGTGTACCTTTGCCCAATACATGGGAGCATCTGGCGGTCTAAGTGGTACTGTCTAACCCTAGTTCTGCAGATCAGATTGTATGATAAGAGTGTCAATGTAGGCAAGTCCGCAGCTGCAATGTACTGAGAGGACTGAAAAAAATTGTAGGATAATGTGTCTAGAGTATGATAATCAGGAAGACAATCTCACCTCAGGAGTCACCTATGAAGGTAGACAACTGAGGGAGCTACTGCATAGTATATTATATAGAAATGTAAAACCGCTCTGGTTGCCTGACTGCTACAGATAAAAATGAAGAAGTTGCATATCAGTATAATGGAACAACATCACAAAGAATGGAGCTAGTGTCCATTCCAGCAGTTCTGCCAATATGCATAAGTCCGACTATAAAAATGAGAGGCTGGGTGCCTCTTTTCTCTCTCGGAACAATGGCATCGATGGTTTGGTGCACTTTTTCACAACCATTGCTCATCAGCTTGCCACGCAGATCGATTGGTACAAAAGAGCACTAGGCCCAAGGGTCGAGCGCAATCCTGCCCTGCTCAGTAAAGTTGATGTCCAGTTTCATGAGTTCATAATCGCGTGGCGAAATAGGGGTGGGAGTACAGGAGAGATGGCTTTTGATGAGTGCAGAGGTTTAGAGCTTATCGCTCATTTAATTATATGCATCCCAGATTCCCTTCCTGTGGGCACTTTTGAGTCGACATGAACGCCATATCAAAGCTGCATTCTTGATATATCACAACTCCCCTCGTTTCTGGAAGATAGAGTTGTCTGTGTTGCGCGATCATGATGACGATTTTCGGCTCCATTTCATTGATTCTCTCTGTCTTCCTCCCACCGTCAATACCGCGTGGCTTTTGGAGGGCGATGTTAACACCCTCGGTGAGATAGTAGCGGGACTATTCATATATGCAGCCACAACTCTCAGATTGATCATCAATCGCGATGCCTTCAGCCCGCAACGACAACTAAAGGACATCCTTTATTCACCGATGAAAGCAAGCCAGACGGAACCGGAAACCTAGGCCCTTGTCACTGGAGAATTTGATACGTTCTAACTGATGATCATGGGGCCGTATTTCTACTCAACGTCTCCATGTTGGCCAACAAGCCTTGCATTCTACTGTGAACCCACGCCTTGAGAATTCTCCACGCTCGTATACGATAGCCAATATTTTGGGTCTTACCATATACGAATTCCATTCAGTTCCCGCATTCATGTTACATGAGCAGAAGAATCTGGATTTGGGCACATCTCTTTCTATCATGCATCATTCACGGAATCCTTATCCGATGAGGAGAGGTCGAAGAAATATTGGATTAGCAATCAGCGTCACTACATTGCTATTGCCACAGTATTACGTCTTTGCAAAGATCTGTACGCAATGAGTGGGATTTCATATGGTATATCATCCGTCCTTGACAACATTTCTGGCTGTGGATGCGAGGGAATTCCGAGATTATGGAAGCTACTCCTTATGTTCCCGGATGAAAGCTTCACTTCTAGCGAATGTCCGATACTCCAGGATGACCTCTTTGATATCCTATACCGATGTGTACTCGACTGGCTCGCAGTTTCTGAACAGTTGCCTGATGTTCTCCGCATATGAATGTAGAAGTATTTCTGGCGTTATGTACAGATGATGAGTTGAAAATTGTGTGCAGTTTCTGTTCTGTTCATGCAGCTTTTGTTCATGCTTATTTTTGGCGGTTGACATGTCATTGTTGCCTGAGGAGATACCACGATTAATCAAGAGGCAATGGGAGTCTCATCATATTACCACAAGATATTTTACCCCGATGCCCCTTTGCCTATCAAAGAAATCTGGATACTTCTGATTCACGTTCAATGGAATTCTGACGAGCAACTTCAATGTGGTGGCTGTTTCACCAACATGCTCCGTCGTACACGCAAGGAGCTTGGTACGATGATCAATACAAGATACCAATGATAGCTGAAAAAAGCTATAGGATATACTTGTTCACAGATAGGTCTATGTTTTACATTAGTATCAAGCCAGCAGTGGGAAAGGGGCAAACGTATGGTATGGTTTGATTTCTAGGAGCTTGATTTGGAAGCATTGGATGACGTCGGGCTGCTAGATTATTATTCCTCCGAGTGGGGACAATATCGGGGTTATGATCTGGCTGTAATTTCGGTTATACGGAACATTGGTTTGCTAAGCCTAACCCAGGTTGGGTGCCAAATTTACCACTTGATGTAAATTACTATGAGAGAAATCTTGCGTATACAGGTCGATTTTTGATACTCATTGATGTAACTCAACATTTCTCATAACTCCTTGTGGGTGTTTGCGGAGAGCACGTATGTTGTTGAATTTGGCGAGAAAACAATCGACGCAACAACGGGGGAAATTCGTTGCAAACGCGCAACGTTCTTCATTTCTAGGTAGACTATTTATACACAAAGAACAATAAAACATAAAACAATAAGAAATAGCCTAGAACTCATTTAGTATAGTGTTCGATATTCCAACATATGTCATGTCCATAGAGGATAGTGCCCCGGTTCCAGATATTGTGATGTCACAGAAATGCAGTTGCACATTGGTTTGACTTGGAATAAAGTGTATTCCTTTGCAAACCAATGGGTAGATATGCCAAATTACAAAACTTATATACTAAAGAAATATTCCAGAAGGTTCCTGAAAATTCAGCTGGATCACGGCATTGGCTTGATTTCCCAACATGTGAAACAATCAAAAGCTGAATTAGTTTGAGCTATGAAAGTGTACTATTGCAACTGTATGATTTATCACCAGCAATCCACTGCTATCAAACCTCAGATGTGTGGCGAGTTGTATTTGGAGAGAATCAGATATGTGGTTCCTCAGTAATTCAATTTGGCATGTGGAGGGGTGCAGACATTCAAATGAAAGACCACTGGGAAGAGTTATTTGGAAAGTTGGTGGAATTCTTTAATGCTAATGAAGATCCAATTACATCTGGTTCATTATAAAAAGGCTTTCTGAGTGACATCTTGCAAACAGAAATGTTTCTCAGGTCATCAAGTTGGTGCAGGATGCTATGGTTGAAGTGAAGATGGTTCTGGAAGGATTTCGTGCAACCTGTGCATCAATCTTTCTCAGCATGAAACAAATGACTTGTGAAATGAGTATCAATTGGCCTAGACCAAGATTGACTGCATTTGAACAAAGGATTACAATATGCAAGGTGACATAGGGGGTTCTTGCTTAGATAAACCTACCTTCATCAGCAACATCAAAGCTTCTCGCATCTTAAAATACTATCGCTTCTGATTGTATAGCTAACAGAAAAAATTTAATATGAATAACAAGAATGAAGATGACGTTCTCTGAACGTCATTTGGAATGCTAGAAATGGTAGAGAAGTAATGACAAAAGGTAAAGAATAAACTTTGTCACTCCTACTCATTGAGGCATTAATCCAATGATAAAGCTCTAAAAAAAACTTCTGAATTCAGTTTGAAAATTTGAATATATTTTGTGAAATTTGCCAGGGACTTGCAAAGAAATTCCTTGAACAATATAGCCTGGCTGCCCATGCTCTTTTTCCCTTTAGGTAAGCCATTGACAAACTCAAAGAATTACAGTTTATGTAATTGCATGAGGATTGTACTACCAACTCCCACTGCTTCGAGTGTAGAGAGTGGCTTACCTTGAACTTCAGATTTGTTCACTTTGGCTATTAAGGCAGTATTGACAGTGCCTGTAGTAACATTGTTGACCATAGAGAGCACAAGATAGTTCTGTAATTTTCAGTCACAGTTAGAGTGTTTTGGGAGGGAAGAGAAGGAGTTTTCAGGGAGTATAACAGCCAAAGAGAGAGCAGAGTTCTTGGGAATATCTGAAAGGGGAGTAGTAACTAATAAGGGGGAATTTTTGATGGTAGTAGGAATGTCAATTGGAGAACTGGTAATATTGTTTGTCAGTGTATCATTGACTGATTGACTTGTTGGGGAATTAAGCTGACGCTGTGATCCAGTGGAAGCTTCTGGAATATTTCATTAGTATATAAGTTTGTAATTAGTTATATCTACTCATTGGTTTGCAATAGAATACACTTTATTCCAAGTCAAACCAATGTGTGACTAGGTTTCTGCGACATGACTAACATCTTTCTTGCTGACTTCTAGATTTTTCATATATTGATGATGCTTAGAATTGATAGCGCAAAGATTTGGATGTCCCATACAATGGTGCTGATGGCACTAGAGGCACATATTGCCTGAATTTTTGGCAAGGTGAGTAATGTTGCTAGCTAGGGGTGCACACTAAATATAATAAAGGGCACTAGCTGAATTTGTCAAAGAAGCTCAGAAGAGCTCTTCACCATCCTTCAAAAGCACTAGGCTGTTATCAAGACTTCTAATGGATACTTCCTAATGATTGTCATGACTTGACAAAACAGCTAAATTATTATTTAATATTTTTTTTCTTTTATTACTAAGGTGGAGTGTGGGAAAATATCACATGATAAGTCACAGTCACAGAATGGTCAGGTCACACAGGTCATGGTCACAGTATGTGACAAAGAAGTCAGCTGATGAACATGAGAACTGCAGGAGACAAGATATATAGCTATAACAGTAATTGTATATATAGTATAGCAAATCTAACGGGAACTCTATCGAGTTCTCTTTGTCAATTGCTGAACAAAGAGCAGTTAGCTTTATTCCAGCTTGGAGTTTAGCTTTCTTATACTAGAACTTGATTCACATCTGAGCACTATCTACCTTGGACCTTGCTCAATCTTATATCTCATCTAAATTAATCCTTAGCTACTGATCATTGTGATTGGCAGCTACTGCCATACATAGCTAGGCCCTTGGCTTAAGGGGACTTCACTGTCAGTTAAGGACAGTGGGTGGAAGTATAGTACTAAGCTTGGGTATTACTACTGAGACCTGATCTCGCAATCAAGTGGTGTTTAGTAGTTTACTTGTATTACTTCCTAGTATAAACCTTGTGCTATGCTCTATTGTGAGTGGTATATGCAGAGGATTGACAGTTACTCCTAAGAGGCTGTCTAGAGTAGGGATCTCCTCTGTGGAGTGATTGTATAATCATATTACTAGGGCAGTAGTAAGTAAGGCAGTAGGTGTCTGGTTGGGTGAAGATCTTGTACCCCAACAGACGTAACATTAGTAAGATCAATCATTAAATCTATATCCCTTGCAGAGACATAACACCATGTCTTTGCAACAATACAATTCACTGATGAGCAACTTGCTCAAAGAAAAATGCTCTCTCGCCAAACTGAGAGAAAAACTTAAAGAGAGGAGAGGAAAGTTATGTTTCAGTTGTAAAGGGTTTGGGCACCTGGCCCATAACTGCAGGAACAAGAGAGAAGAAGAGAAGGGGATGGTTATCCCCTAAAATAAGTTTGAAGTGTTGAAAAGTAGGATAATGCAGTATGGAGTAGAAAGGAGAATGATAAGGAGAATAGGAGTGGTAAAGGTTGAATGTTTTAAGTATGGGGAGAAGGGGCACAAATGCAAAGAGTGTCCATTGTGGGTGAAGAAGGAAAAGGTAGCATGTGTGGCAAGGCCACAAAAGACATAGCAAGAGGAGAAGCCAGTGTACCCTGTAAAGGGAAAAGTACAAGAAAAGGAGAGGAGGTTAAGGAGAGCAGAGGGAAAAGAGGCAGCATGCATGGCTAAGCCACAAGAAGCACAGCAAGGAGGGTAGAGAAGGAGTTCAGTGGTAGAGTTAACAAAGAGAGCAGAGAAATATTGTGGCAAGAGGATGCTGGAAGAAGCATGCCTACTAGAGCTAGAATGGTACACGAAAAAAATAATAGTGATGTATGTGCAGTGTGAAAGGTGTGGAGACAAAGGGTGTCATGTGGAGGAAAATAGAAGGCAAGAGATGATCAAGGACAGGCAGAGATGGTGTGGATGTATAGAGAAGGTAGTGTAGCCTAGAGAGGCAAAAGTACAGCAAAGTAGCACATGACCAAGAGAGTTGGAAAGTACAGCCAAAAAGGAGGGTAGTCAAAGGAAGGTCAGAAGAACCTTCAAAATGCTAAGAGAAGTGTAAATGAGTATTGGAGTAAAAAAATTAGATATGCATAAAGGCATAACTGTAAAGGCACTCTTGGACAGTAGTGCCACTGGGATGTTCATGGACAAAAGGATGGTGGCTAGACATGGGTTCAAGCTGCAAAAATTAGAAAGACTAATAATAGTCAGAAATGTGAATGGAACAAATAATAGTAAAGAGGCTATTACGTACCAAGTAGAGTGCAATGTGTATTACAAAGGCCATGTAGAAAGAATAAGGATGGATGTATATGACTTAGGGAAGACAGAAGTAATTCTGGGAATGCCATAGTTGGTAGCACACAACCCTGAGATAAATTGGGAAACCAGAGAAGTCAAAATGACGAGATGTCTGTTTCTATGTGGTAGAAGGAGTCAAGTGAAAGAAAAGATCAAAAGAATAGTAACCATAGAAGAAGAAAAAATCATCAGATGGGCAATAGATGACAAAGAAGATTGGGGAAAAGAGGAAGAGATGGAGGAGGACCATAGGAAAATTGAGGAAATGATCCAAAAAAGGTTTTTGAAGTGGAAGAAAGTGTTCAGGAAGGTAGAGTCAGAAAGAATACCAAGAAGGAAAATTTGGGATCATGCTATAGATCTCAAAGAGACATTCAAACTGTGAAAAGGAAGGATTTATCCATTATCTAAAATGGAAAAAGAAGAAGTCCAGAAATTCATGGGGGACCAATTAAGAAAGGGGTATATTAGACCATCTAAATCCCCTCAAACATCACCAGTTTTCTTTGTAGGCAAAAAGGATGGGAGTAAGCGGATGGTGATAGACTACCGCAATCTAAACGATCAGACAGTGAAAAACAACTACCTATTACCATTGATCACAGACCTAATCAACAACATGGGAAGTAAGAAAATATTTACTAAAATGGATCTGAGGTGGGGGTTCAATAATGTGAGGATTGTCATGACTTGACAAAACAGCTAAGTTATTATTTAATATTCTTTTCATTTTCTTTCCTTTTAGTTTCTGATTATTATTTTTCTTTTCTTTTTCTTTTCTTTTATTTTCTTATCGATGGACGTGCGAGAGGAAAGTGACTCATAGGGAAGCATGGGACACTAGGACAGGGTTAGGGTTACAAATGTATATAAGTAGTGTATAGAATTCAATGGGAACTCTATTGAGTTCTCTTTGTCAAATGCTGAACAAAGAAACAGTTGGCTTAATTCTGGTCATCAGACTTTGGCTGCTGACAAGAATAAAGGAAGGAGATGAGTGGAAGGAAGCATTCACAATGCATGTGGGCTTCTTTGAGCCAACAGTAATGTTCTTTGGGATGACAAACTTGCTAGCTACATTCTAGGCAATGATAAATGAAATTCTAAGGGATTTGATCAATGAAGGAAAAGTTGCAGCATTTGTAAATGATATACTAGTGGAGATAGAAACAGAGAAGGGACATGATGAGATTGTGGAGGAAATATTAAAGAGGTTAGAAGAAAATGACTTGTATATCAAGCCAGAGAAGTGTGTGTGGAAAGTACAGAAAGTAGGGTTCTTAGGTATTGTTATAGAACCAAACGGGATAGAAATGGAGAAGGAAAAGATAGATGGAGTATTAAGTTGGCTGGAGCCAAAGAATGTAAAAGATATCAGGAAATTTTTAGGCCTTGCAAATTACTATAGGAGGTTTATCAAAGATTTTGCTCAAATAGCTAGGTCAATGAATATGCTCACTAGGAAAGATGTAAAGTGGATATGGGGAGAAAACCAACAGAAAGCATTTGATGAGTTAAAAGGAGTCTTTATGACAAAACCAGTATTAGCGGTACCAGACTTGGACAAAGAGTTTAGGATAGAAGTAAATACTTCAAATTATACAACTAGAGGAGTACTATTAATGAAGTGCTCAGACAACTTGTGGAGACTGGTTGCTTTCATTTCAAAGTCTTTAAGTGATACAGAGAGAAACTATGAAATACACAACAAATATCAGCAGCCAAAGTCTAATGACCGGAATTAAGCCAACTGTCTCTTTGTTTAGCATTTGACAAAGAGAACTCAATAGAGTTCCCATTAGTTTCTGTATACTATTTATACATGAAGAGTAACCCTAACCCTTCCTTTTATCCTGTGCTTCCCTATGAGTCACTTTCCTCTCGTATGTTCATTGATGAGAAAATAAAAGAAAAGAAAAAGAAAAGAAATATTAAATAATGACTTAGCCATTTTGCCAAGTCATGACAACAAAGAAATGTTAGCAGTAATTAGATGCTTGGAGATGTGGAGACACTTCTTAGAGAGAACAACAGTTAAATTCAAGATCTGGACAGATCATAAAAACCTCGAATACTTTATAAAAGCATAAAAGTTGAATAAGAGACAAGCAAGATAGGCCCTATACCTATTCTGCTTCGATTTCACTTTGAAACATGTTCCAGGAAGTAAGATGGGGAAAGCAAACAGTCTAAGCAGGAGACTGGACTGGGAGGTTGGAGTAGAAAAGGACAATGAGAATAAGATGTTGGTAAAACCAGAATGGTTAAAAGTAAGAAGAACAAAGGTGGTAGAAGTAATAGTAGATGGGATAGATCTACTAGAGGAAGTAAAAAAGTCAAAAGTGAAAGATGACAAAGTAGTGAAAGCAGTAGAAAAAATGAAGAAGGCAAGAGTAAAGATGTTAAGAGACAAAGAATGGAGAGAAGTTAAGGGCATCATGTACAAAGAGGAAAAAGTCTATGTACCAAAAGATAATAAGCTTAGGGCAGAAATAATCAGGCTACATCATGATACACTAGTAGGGGGATATGGGGGGCAGTAGAAAACAGTGGAACTGGTCACTAGAAACTTTTGGTGACTAGGAGTTATGAAAGAAGTGAAGCAGTATATAGAGGGATGTGACACCTACCAGCAAAATAAAAATCACACAGAACAACCAGCAGGCAAACTAATGCCCAATTCTATTCTGGAAAAACCCTGGATGCACATATTGGTAGATCTTATCACGAAGCTATCTTTAGCTCAGGGATATGACTCAATCTTGGTAATAGTTGATAGATTAACTAAAATGGTACATTTCATACCTACTACAGAGAAAATGTTGGCAGAAGGATTAGTGTGGTTGTTCAGAGATAATGTGTAGAAGTTACATGGGCTACCTGAAAGTATCATCTCAGATAGGGGGCCCTAGTTTGTAGCAGGACTAATGCAAGAGTTGAACAGGATACTAGGGATCAAGAGTAAATTGTCAACAGCATTCTACTATAAGAAAGCTAAACTCCAAGCTGGAATAAAGCCAACTGCTCTTTGTTTAGCAATTGACAAAGAGAACTCAATAGAGTTCCTGTTAGATTTTCTACACTACTTATACAACTACTACATAGTCTGTGCACTATCTTCCCATGCCTATCATGTAACCAATCATGTGATGTCATGTGATGTGACACTGTGACTTTCTGGGTGTATGATGTGACACTTGTGATGTGATACTTTCCTGCACTCTCTTCTATGTAGTAAGTCCAAGATAAAGGAAAAGAAAAAGAAAAGAAATATAAATAATAACTTAGCCATTTTGCCAAGTCATGACATCTACCCTCAGACAGATGGACAAACAGAGAGGGTCAATCAGGGGTTGGAATAGTACTTAAGAATGTTCATTAATCATAGGCAAGAGCAGTGGCCAGAATGGTTAGGAATAGCAGAGTTTACATACAATAATAAAATGTACTCGAGTACTCAGACGTCACCCTTTAAGGCAAACTACAGGCAAGATCCCAGAATGGGGTTCAAGAGAAGAAAGAAGGGGAAGTATGAGGGAGTAGAGAAATTCATTGAGAAAATAAAGGAGATACAAGAGGAAGCAAAAGCAGCATTAAGTAAAGCACAAGAAGAAATGAAGAAATATGCAAATAGAAAGAGGGCAGAGGCCAACGACTACAAAGTAGAAGACTTAGTGATACTGAGTACTAAGGATCTGAAGTATCAGATAGTTAGAAGAAGGACAGAGAAATTAATGGAGAGATTTGTTGGCCCTTACAAAATTAAGAAAATTGTATCATTGAATGTAGTGGAATTGGAATTGCCTAGTACAATAAAAGTACACCTGGTAGTTAATGTTAGTAGAATATGTTGACACATAGAGCAAGTGAAAGGACAGAAAAAGGAACAACTGACTCTGGTTATAATTGAGAGAGAAGAAGAGTAAGAAGTAGAGAAGCAATAAATAAGAAAGAAAGATAAGTACTTGGTACGTTGGAAGGGATTTACAGCAGAGTCTAATACTTGGGAAGGAAGAGAAAATTTAAAGAATGCAAAGGAAGCAATCGAAGAATTCAAGAAGGAATATCAGCAAGACATAAAAGATGTGGTATGGTAAGAACACAAGGAAGGAACATTCAGAAGGGAAGAATTACCAGGGAGATTCATAGCAAAGAAATTATTTGGATGGTCAGACAAAAGGTACAATCAAGAATACTGGAGAAGATTGGAAAGAAACTAGAGACAGTGGAAAGAGAGACGATTAAGGGAAAAAAAAATGGAAATAATTACAGAAGAAGAAGAAATTGAGAAGGAAAATTCAGGAGCTAGAGAATGGACAGAAGAAGATGAGGAGGAGATAGGTAACATGGTTGACCCATATTACGAGTTATAGAAAAATTCCTCAGGACGAGGAAACTTAAGAGGGGAATAGTATCATGACTTAGCAAAACAGCTAAGTCATTATTTAATATTTCTTTTTCTTTTCTTTTCTTTTCTTTTATTACTAAGGTGGAGTGTGGGAAATATCACATGACAAGTCATGTCACAGGTCACAGCATGTGACAAAGAAGTCAGCTAATGAATATGAGAACTGCAGGAGATAAGACGTATAACCACAATAGTAATTGTATATATAGTATAGCAAATCTAACAGGAACTCTATTGAGTTCTCTTTGTCAATCACTGAACAAAGAGCAGTTGGCTTTATTCCAGCTTGGAGTTTAGCTTTCTTACAACAATGCAGGGCACAAGACTGATGAGATTTGCACTAAGGTAAGGAATATGAAGGATATCATGGAGTATGATGCTGAGATGGCCATTTGGGAGTAAAACAGTAAAATTGATAGATTCTTGACCTGCCACAGGAACTTGATTATGCCTACCAATAGTTACAAATTTGTTTAAGGACTTTATATAATTTGTGAAAGATTTGTGGCACATGAATATATGGGAAGTAGCATCACAGTCAAGGAGAACTTTTGTGCTCGAAATGGTGTTGGACAATGCCATGAGTATCCAGCCAACTTTGCATTCTCCTAAAGATATTAAGTGTTCAACAGCAAGGTTTGCAGAACCTTCAGAATAGTAAGAATCATTTCTTCTGAAAGGTTTAGAATGGCACTTAGGGGCCCAATAACTCTCTTTGCCACAGATATGGCATTTGGTGCCAGAAGAACAAATTGGAGGTTTGTCATTTGATTGACCTCTCCAAGATCTCTTTTCAAAGTGGGTAGAAGACAATGATGACTTGGTAAATAGAGCCATTTGCTCAAATTTGAGCATATTCTCCTTTTCATTGGCGAGACAATTACGTTTGGAGTAGTCATGTATAAAAATGAGTTCAGCAGAAAGAATATCAAGAGTAAGTTCCTTTCCCTTGTCAGGAAGATTGCGCCTAACAACGTCCCAGATATTGATATGGAGAAGGGAGTGAAGAATTACATGAACAACAAGGATGTCATCCAGCTTGTGACCAGCCTCAATGATATGACATTTGAGATTCAAGAATGACCCAATATGGTCCAATATTGAGGTATATTCATCCCATTTCTTAAGATAAAGCTCTTAAAAATAATAGTGAATATTAGTGTCCTGCCTTTGTATCATAAATGGTCACTTACTTGATTTGTGATGAATTGAGATATAGATTCAAAAGTGCTTATGAGCAGAGTTAGACAAGCGACAAAAGATGTTGTTAAGTCTGAGGTCTAATCCTCAGACTATGAGTCC
>Ga0153998_1000157_pt1 | contig 12779 bp, 12 predicted proteins | sample TSNC082MetaG_FD_104725 | JGI IMG/M metagenome (GOLD analysis project Ga0153998, IMG submission 104725) | Attine ant fungus gardens microbial communities from North Carolina, USA - TSNC082 MetaG | ecosystem: Host-associated > Fungi > Mycelium > Unclassified | place: USA: North Carolina, Lumber...
CTGCAAGGTCGAGGGATAGGAAGGAATAGTACTGTTCGTTATCACTGAACTCGACGTCCAAATAATTTGGGGAAGTCTTCGTTTGGGCCAGAGAGACACATCTGGACACATAAGAGTGCTGGAAGAAACCAGACATGAACAGGTGCGAATATGATGCTTGCCTGGGGAACATTGACTGGTCTGGTGCTGTTCGTATTTCACATCTTCCTTTAAATACCCTATGGGACCCCGACCACCCAGATCCATCTGCTTAGCCGAGTTGCCCGACATCGTGTTTTTGCTAGATCAAGATAGGGATAGATAAAAATCTCCAGCCTAAAGCTAGCTGAGGCGAAGTAGTGAGTATAGCTGCTGGTTTGGACAACAGCTTCCCTCTTCAGGAACTTCCCCAGCTCTCTCTTGCATCACCCTTGCTAAAAATCTTGAGACGTGCCAATCCTGAACTCGATAGACACGTTTTATGTCTAGCTTCAGCAGCGCCAGTCACTGTGTTACCTACATGCATTGTGCCATTGTTCGCTATCAATCAAGACGACACCAGTGGATACGTCGGACTCCTACAGATCTTATATGCATTCCTCACAAGGACCCTACACTGCCATTTCGGAACCCGCCCTATATTCTGTTGAAGTGTCTTGGTCGTTGCATTGTAGGTTGTGTGGCAGCAATACCTACAATGAGATTAGCTCATCATCTGAGCTTTGACTGTCAATACTTGACATCCATGCACAAGATCCACTTCTGTAACAGACGACGCAGTGAATCTTGTCCTTGCTTCTTATGAAAGGTGATGAGATTGTCTCTATGACCCTGGATCTAAGCAATTGCGAATCACTGGCGTCAAGTAGAGGAGCACCAGTGTCATCCTTCGCCCCCCTGTTCTAACACCTGAGGACGTGCCCAACTTCAACTTCAGTAGATAGATGCCACACGGTGATAACGAAACTTTCAATGACTCTTTTGATTTCTTTTTACCCAAGGCATTATTATATAAACCTTCTGGTCGTCGATTCTTCTAGTACGCGACACTATTCTATCATGTCTCAGAGACAAACAACTTCTTCCCATCGCGGTCAACCGAGCAGACTATTTTGGATCAGTGTAATCCTTGTCAAATATCGATTCAACTAATTGTAATTTATCTCATAGATTATGAAAAAACGCTAAAAAACAACCCCTGGAATTTAAGCAACTTCTCGGCCTCGGGAAATTACAAAAAAGATCAGACACTTGCCAGGGACATGACGATACAATATACATATGCCTTTCGTCACCTTCCAAGTAGCCTACACGACTTATGTTTCAATATCCTCCAACCTCTTTTGTACTCCGCTCTGGTCAGGTACCAACTTTCCAGACCATGGCAGAATTATATCATCATAGTCATCGGCCAGTGCACCGTCATAGTTGAAGAATAATATGGATGTACATCCGAAAAGGGGGAAGCGATTAAGGAGGTTCTACTGGGTCCAGTAGGCGCTCGCTCACTCGCAGTTTCCATACGCAGTAGCACTTGCATTGTAGTCTAGTTTGATGGTTTTGGATCGCCATACGTCCTAGTCGTCACGATGGATTTTGATAGCTCTCTCTCCTCGACAACTGGTGCTCTTGATTTTCCGTCTGTTTCAATATAAATTATGGATTGAACTTGATCGAGCTGGAATCAGGGAATTGAGACACGTCTAGTCTCAAACTGACCTCGATCCAGTTACTATATACTCCTTCAAACGAACTCGTGGGGATGTGTGGTATGATGCCAAAGGACAAACTCCACACAGAAGTTCAGGGAGTTGCTATGACGAAGACTATTTAGTCTGGTGACCGAGTGAATGCCGCGGGTTTCATTGACGAATTGAACTACTCGTCATAACTTCCAGGAATAGAACTAATGATTTCGAATGATGAGCCCACAGGATTGGCTCTTCATACGCACCACAATGGATCTCTTATGCTTGATGCTTGAAAATTTGTTCAAGTCGGCAATTTATCAGAATGAATCATTGATCATAAATAAGTTAGTGATCAGTGGCATTCATTGAGATGCCTGCAGCTTGCTGTCCTTTCCGGGCAGGACCGTTCAATTCGGCATCGCTCAATACGCCCCTCATTCCTTCCATGTGGTGACAATAGATACTAGATCCTTCTGGTCAGTGATCCACCAGAGACATAGCTCCTCAATGGACCCACATCAATGAAACTATTTTTTCCGCCCCACTGAATCCCGCAGTGTGGCAACATGGTACATGAGTAGAAAGCATGCGGCACAGTATCATCATTACTGCTTTCGTGATTTTTAGACATTCAGACCTTCTCCCTCCATTGTCTAGGACCTTGTCTGAATCTATCCTGCTGGCCCATAAAATGGCCTCCGCATCAGACCACATAAATGATCTCGCTGACTTGAGGTAAATGAAGCGGGTTCTGCGACGATACGACGACACGACGCACATGTGGAAACAGGGCTGAAGTAATCACTTGAATACAGCACTTATCCCACCGTAGATCAAGTTACCGTGAAATTAATGAGACCTGACTGCCTTCAAATTTTTGAAAGAAATTAATTGGAAAATCTAAGATGCTTGCCAGAGGACTCACATTAGAAACTAGCCACCATTGAGTGATGCATATATGTCAGTTATAAAATACACAAACAGGTGATATTGTTGTATATACCAGTCCCCTAACAGCAAAAGATGCACAGGTATGTCCTCAGATGCTGAAAGAGATGTAGTGGACTGAGATCCAGATAGAAATGACTAACTAATTGTTTACATCTGAGTTCTGTATTTACTGAGTAATAAAGATGAACTTGGGGTAGTCAGAGACTTCACCAAGTAATGGACAAGAGTAAGCATGTGAGCAAGGAAAAATAAGCAGAGCAGAAAGCAGTGAGTAGAATGATGACAAGATGAATAATTTAAATGATGTCATACTTTGTCACTCCCACTCGTTGAGTTATCATTCTAAATGACTCCTGATTCAGTTTGGAATTTTGAAGGTATTTCTTTGTGAAATTTGCCAGGGACTTGCAAAGAAATCCCTCGAGGGATTTAGCCCAGCAGCCCATGCTCTTCCTCCCTTTAGGTAAGCCATCAACGACCTCAAAGAATTGCAGTTTACATAATTGCACGGGGATTGTTCGAGTGCGGGGAGTGGCTTACCTCATGATGAGTTTCTGATTTGTTCGCTTTGGCTATCATGGCAGCATTGACAGTGCCTGTAGTGACATTATCAACCATGGAGAGTGCAAGATGGCTCTGTAATTTTTGGTTGCAGTCAGAGTGTTGTAAAGGGAGAGGGAAGGAGTTTTCAGGGGGTATAACAACTGCAGAGAGGGCAGAGTCCTTGGAAGAGAGGTGGTGGGTAAGGAAGGGAAATTTTTGGTGGTGGCAGCAATGTCAATTTCATTTGGGGAACTGGTAATGTTATTTGTTATTGCATCATTGACTGATTAACTTCTTTCTTGCTAAATTCCGGACTCTACCAAATATTGATGACACTTAGGATTGATGGTGTAGGAATGTGAATATCTCATACAGCAGTGCTAGAGGTGTATACTACCAAAACTTTTGACAAGGTAAACAATGTTATAAGCCAGGGGTATGTACTGAATATGATGAAGAACACTAATCAAATTTGTCAAAGAGGCTCAGAAAAGCTCTTCACTGTCCTTTGAAAGCACCAGGCTGTTGTCAAGACTTTTAACAGATACTCCCTAATGATGCAGGGCACCAAGACTAACAAGATTTGCACTAAGATAAGGAATATGAAGGATGTCATAAAGTATTATGCTGAAACAGTTATTTGGGAGTAAAGCAGTGAAATGAATACATCCATGGTCTATTACTGGAACTTGATTATGCCTACCAATAGTTACAAATTTATTCAAGGACTTTGTATAATTTGTGAAATATTTGCCAAACATGAACATATAGGAAGTGACACCATAGTCAAGGAGGATTCCTATGCTTGAAATAGTGTTAGATAACACTATGAGCATTTGGCTGACTTTATATTCTCCTAAGAATGGTATGTGTTTGATAGCAAGATTTGCAGAGTTTTTAGAATAGTAAGAGTTATTTCTTTTGATTGATTTAGAACAGCACTCAGGGGCCCAATGACCCTCTTTGCCATAGATATGGCATTTGGTGCCTGTAGGACAAGTTGGAGGTTTGTCATTTGATTTACCTCTCAAAGGTCTCTTTTCAGAGTGGGTAGAAGATGATGATGACTTGGTAAATAAGGCTATTTGCTCAGATTTGAGCATCTTCTCTTTTTTATCAGCAAAATGATCACCTTTGGAGTAGTTATATGCAAAGATAAGTTTGGCAGTAAGAATATTGAGAGTAAGTCCCTTTCTCTTGTCAAAAAGATTGCACCTAACAAGGTCTCAGATATTGGTATATCATGACTTGGTAAAATAGCTAAATTAATATTTATTTTTCATTATTCTTTTTCTTGATTTTTTCTTTTAGTTTCAAAGATTAGACATGCAATAGCTAGATAAATTAGAGTGTATAGGGCTTTGAAAATAAAAGTAAATAGTAAAAGATATATATATAAGTAGTATACAAGAATTGAATGAGAACTCTATTGAGTTCTCCTTGTCAACCCAAACTAGAAGAGTTTCTAAGTATAAAAATATAATGAACTTATGACACTCAGTCTTCATATGTAGATGACTTTATATAAGAAATACCTTATAACACTTAGTCTTTGTGTGTAAATGACTAAGGTGTTAGTATCACAAACTTTATTTGGCCATATCTCCATCAATTCTTCAACGATTCCCATGGTCTTAATGGCACCCAAAAGCCCTTAAAAAGACCTTTCGATTAATACTAGTCACATCTCGAGGCGATCAGTAATGGCTGAGATATTAAGCAGATCAACTGGTAACCACTATGTTACCATTTATTAAATTGCTAATATCTCAGAAACTGCCATGATCAATGCTTCAGTTCTAGGCTCAGCAGAAGCCTTCTTCATAATGCTCAGAATGAGCCTAGAAAAACCTCAAGGCAATTAATATTAGTGGAGATATAAAGGCCTCAATGTTTGAACATAGACATTAATTAATTACCCATAAATAGTCACCTACCTTTAATTAGAACAAAGGACAGCCTCCATATGGTTAATTTATTACTAATTTAAGTATAAAGGCACTACCATATGTAGAACAATAGGTAGTAGCATATGATGGCCTGTCCTAGTGCACAGACCATTACTTTCCTGTATATAAGGACTCCTTGTCTAAGGATTAGACCTCAGACTTAACAACTTCTTTTGTCACTGTCTAAACTTTGCATTTTTGAACCACTCAAGTTCTAAAGCACCAATCACAAATAAGTAAGTGACCTTTTGTGATAGTTAGTATATCACAAATGGTCACTTACTATTTGTGATTTGGGTTGAGGTTAGTTCAAAAGTACTTATAAGCAAAGTTAGGCAAGTAACAAAAGACATTGTTAAGTCTAAGATCTAATTCTTAGATAGAAAGTTCTTATATACAGAAAAGTAATGGTCTGTGCACTAGGACAGGCCATCACATGCTACTACCTATTGTTCTACATATAGTAGTGCCTTTGTACTCTAAAATGCAATAACTTAACCATATGGAGGCTGTCCTTTGTCCTAATTAAAGGCAGATGACTATCTATGGGTAATTAATCAATGTCCATGTACAAACATTGAGGACTTTATATCTCCACTAATATCAATTGCCTTGGGGTTTTTCTAGGCTCATTCTGAGAATTATAAAGAGGGCTTCTTCTGAGCCTATAAGCAAAGCATTAATCATAGCAGTTTTTGAGATATCAGCAATTTAATAAACAGTACCATAGTAGTTACCTACTGATCTGCCTGATATCTCAGCCAATATTGATTGCCTTGAGGCATGACTAGTATCAATCAAAAGGTCTTTTCAAGGGCTTTCCATATCCATTAAGACTGTGAGAATCATTGAAGAATTGGTGGAGATAGGTCTGAATGAAGTTTGTGACACAGTACATGTCCTAGCTCTAAATACAATAGTAACAATGGATAGTATAAGGTTTTGAAGACACAGCCTGTAAATACAATGATTTCCAATACATGAGAAATTACTGCTTTGTATTGTGACCACCTATGGTCACAGTTATGTTATCTCAGACTTGTAAACATTTGTCTGATCAATACTAAGTTATCTAGGTTAAGTTACTACATGATATAGAGAAGAGAGTAAAGAATCACATGGGCAACAAGGATGTTATCTAGCTTGTGACCAGCTTCAATGATGTGACATTTGAGGTTTAAGAATGAGCCAATATAATCTAATATAGAGGTATGTTCATTCTATTTTTTAAGACAAAGTTCTTAGAAGTAATAGTGAATATTAGTATTTTGCCTTTGAGTAACATGGAGTTGATAAAAATGATCTCACATTTCCTTGGATGAAGTAGAAGACTAGACATATTTATGCTGTTCAAATTTGATAGTCTCTTGCATTAGGCCTATAGTGGCTAGATGTTAGTGACTGACTTAAGATCTTAATCCTGGGTTAGGATCAAGGGAGCTCTTCAGGGTTAGAAGAGAACTCGATGGAGTTCTCGCTTTATTCTGCTACACTACTTATACATTCTTGCACTATTTGTCTTTATTTATTCTACAAGTTTCTATCAGTCCAAAGTTCAATTTCAGTCTATGTCATATTTCTTAGTCATGGTCAAGGTAACTCATGACAGTACTCCTCTCTTAAGGATTTTTGTCCCGAAAATTTCCTATAACTTGTTGTATGGGTCTCCTATCTTTCCCATCTCATCTTCTTCATCCCATTCCTCTATTCTTCCTTCCTTATCTTTTTCTTCCTCTTTTCCCTTGTTGATCGTTCCTTTTCCCTTTCATTTGTTCCAATTTCTCTCTAGTCGCCCCCAGTATTCTTCATCAAACCTTTTGTCATCCCATCTGTATAGCATTTTTGCCATATATCTATCCAGTAATTCTCCTTTTTTATTTTCTTTTCTATTTTTTTTCTTTACTCTTCTAATTTCGCCATATTCTTCCTCGAATTCTTTTACTAAGTCTTTCATATTTCCTAGATTTTCTCTTAGCTCCCACATGTCTTCTTCTATCATATATCCTTTCCATTGTACTAGATACCAATCTTTCCCTCTGAACTTCTTTTTATTTAATATTTTCTCTACCTCATATTCTTCTTCCCCTTCAATTATAACTGGTGCTGGTCATTCCTTCTTCTGACCTTCTACTTGATCTTTGTACCTTCGTACTCTACTGACATTAACTACTGGATGTATTTTGACTGTGTTTGGTAAATCCAGTTCTATTGCGTTTGTTGAGATAATTCCTTTCACTTGGTAAGGTCCTATAAATCGCTCCGTAAGTTTTTCCAATTGTCTTTCTTTTATCTGGTACTTGAGATCTTTTGTGCTTAAAAGCACCTAGTCGCCTACTCTGTATTCTTCTATCTCACTTCTTTTCCTATCAACATACTTTCTCATCTCTTCCTGACTCTTTTTCAGTGTCGCTTCTGCTTCCTCATGTACTTCCTTCATTCTTGTTGCAAACTCTTCCGCCTTTTCAAATCTTCCCTTCTTTCTTAACTCAAATCCCATGCATGGGTCCTGTCCATTATTTGCTCTGAATGGAGATACTTTTATACTAGTCTGCACTTTGTTGTTATATGCAAACTCTGCTGTTGCTAACCAGTCTGGCCACTGTTCTTGTTGATGATCAATAAACATCCTCAGGTACTGTTCTAAGTCCTGATTCATTCTTTCTGTTTGACCATCTATTTGTGGATGGTAAGCTGTTGACAATTTCGTATCTATCTCCAGCATTTGATTCAGTTCCTTCATTATTCCTGCTGTGAACTGTGCTCTCCTGTCCGTTATAATGCTTTCTGGTAAGCTGTGGAGCTTTCAGACGTTATCCCGGAATAATCTCGCCACTCCTTTTGCCGAAGTCTTTTTTGTGGTTGGCACAAAGTGTGCTATTTTTGTCATTCTGTCGCATACTACCAAGATGCTGTCATATCCTTTGGCTAGCAGCAACTTTGTAATAAAGTCTGCTGAAATATAAGTCCAAGGTTTAGCTAGTACTGCGTTTGGCATGAGTTTTCCTGCGGGTGCCTTTGTTCGGTTTTTATTTCTCTGGCATACATCGCATCCTTCCACATACTTTTTGACTTCCTTCGTTACTCCTAGCCACCAGAAATTCCTGGTGACCAACTCTGTCATCTTCTACTATCTGCCATGCCCTCTTACCAGTGTATCATAATGTAGCCGGATAACTTCCACTCTCAACTTCTCGTCTTTAGGAACATATACTTTTCCATCTCTTAGCATAAGTCCATTTTCCTCTCTCCATTCTTCGTCTCTCAACATCTTTACTCCTGCTTGTTTCATCTCTTCTACTGCTTTAATGACTTCATTGTCTTTAGTCTCTGATCCTCTTATTCTTTTTAACAGATCCACTCTATCTATTATTACTTCCACTACTTGCATTGCTCTAACTTTTAGCCATTCTTTCTTTATCATCGTTCTATCCTCATTATTGTTATCATAGAGTCTTGATGACTTAAGGATTACTCGAGGTGAGTGTTTAGGAAGAACTCAATAGAGTTCTCCATTGGATTTGACTACCTACTTATATTACTTTACAAGTGGCTGTGCTCTACGATCACATGTCTTTCCAGAACATTCTATGATCACATAATCTTATCATGTGATATGATTACCTAATCCCCCATGCTATTTATATCTTGTCCTTGTTGTACAGTTTGATGTTGGAGATCAAATGTTTAAATGCACAGAAAACTCTTTCCTTTCTGGGGCTCTCATAACAATTATCTCTCTCTACCCCTTTTAGCCAGTCTGGTCATCTACTTAAACTGTCGGCTTTTCCCATACTAGATCCTGGTACATGTTTGAGCGTAAAATCGAATCTAAACAGGTATAGAGCCCATTGCGCTTATCTTTGATTTAATTTTTGGCTGCTCATAAAATATTTCAAATTCTTGTGATCGCTCCAGATTTCAAATTTGTTCTGTGCTCCTTCCAGCAGGTGTTTCCACTCGTCTAAACATCTGACTATTGCTAACATCTCTTTACCATGAATTTTGTAATTTCTTTCTGCCTTGTTCAATGATTTTGAGATAAAAGCTACTGGCCTCTACTTCTCATCTTTATACTTCATCGACAATACTCCTCCTGTTGCGTACTCTGATACATCTGCCTCTACTCTCATCTCTTTGTCTAGGTCCAGGGCTACTAACACTGGTCGCATTGTAAACACTTTTTTTAGCTGTTCGAAAGCCTTTTCCTGCTTAACTCCCCAGTTCCATTTTTCGTCCTTTCTGACCAACTTGTGTATTGGTTTAGCTATTTTAGCAAAATCTTTAACAAATCGCCTATAGTAGTTTGCTAGCCCTAAAAACTTATGCACTTCTTTGACTGTCTTTGGCTTTGGCCATTCCAGAACTTTCACCACCTTTTCTTTTTACATCTTAATTCCTCCTGACCCCATTACCAGCTCTAGGAAATCGATTTCTCTTACTTTCCATACACATTTTTTGGGCTTTACATAAAGGTCGTTCTCCTTTATTCTTCTCAATACTTCCTCCACTATTTCGTCATGTCTCTTCTTCTCCTCAGTTTCTACTAAGATGTTGTCCATGAATGCTGTTATTTCTCCTGTGTTAATGAGGTCTCTCAAAATATCATTCATCATCGTTTGAAAAGTTGCTGGTGAGTTTATAAGACCAAAAAACATGACAGTAGGTTCATAGACCCCTAGGTGCATTGTGAATGCTGCCTTCCACTCATCTCCTTCTCTAACTCACACATTATTGTACTCCCATTGCAAATCCATCTTTGTGAACACCTTTTTTGTCCCCATAGTGTTGATAAGGTCCGAAATCAAAGGTAGTGGATAATTGTTCTTGACTGTTTCCTTATTAAGGTACCAATAATCTTGTACTATCCTTTTCTTTTTATCCTTTTTTCCTACAAAGAATACTGAAGAGGTCTGTGGCGATTTTGAGGATCTAATATACCCTTTTCTCAACTGCTCTTCCACAAATTCTTGTACTTCCTTCTTTTTCTGTCTTGATATCAAATATGTCCTTCCTTTTCTTGGGACAAAATCCTCTTTTAGATTAATTGCATGGTCCTATGGTTTTCTCATCAGCATCCTTTCTGATTTGACTTTCCTAAATACTTTAAGCCACCTGTGAAACTTTTGTGATACCATCCTCTTTACTTTCTCTCTATCTAATTTGATCTCTTCGTCGAACTTTTCTTCCATTGTCTATTTCTATTTGTCTCTGTCTGCCTTCTCCATATTTCTTATCCTCTTTTCCATTTTCTTTCTCCACTCTATATCCTTTTTTACTGCTATGTTTCTTCCACACAACAGTAGGCATCTCGTTATTTTTACCTCTCCTGTTTCCTAGTTTATCTCTAGATTATGTGCTTGTAGCCAAGGCATCCCTAGTATCACCTCTGTCTTTCCCAAATTGCACACATCCATTCTCATTCTTTCCACATGGTTTTTGTAGAAGACATTGACTTCTACTTGATACATGATACTTCCTCTACTATTTTCCATTCCATCTACATTTTTTACTTTCAGGGGCCTCTCTAGTTTTGTCATTTTAAAGCCATGCCTTTTGGCCATTTCTCTGTTCATGAACATTCCCGTAGTGCCACTGTCCAAGAGTGCCTTTACTGTTACTCCTTCATGCGTATCTACTTTCTCTATCCCAATGTCTAACCATACTTCTCTTAGGATTTTGAACGTTCTCCTGACGTCTCTTTGGCTACTCTCTTCTATTGCTGTGCCTTCCGGTTCTTCTGACCATGCGCCGCTTTGCTGTGCTTTTGCCTCTCTAGGCCATGCCACTTTTCCCTCTACCTTCCCTTTACATCTACACCAACTTAATTCTTTCCACTTCCAAAAAAGGATTACTCCTTGCCCCCGGTTGTCCTCTACATGAGACCCCTTCCTCCTGCACTTGCAAGTCAAGTACAAAGCTACTACTTCTCTCATATACCAATCTAACTCCCAAAATTGTGCCTCTTCTGGGATGCCTTTTCTGCAATACTCCTCTGCTCTCTTCCTCAGTTTTTCCACTGAACTTCTTCTTCACTTTTCTTGCTGCACTTCTCGTGGCCTAGCCACATGCGCTGCTTCTTCTCCTTTTGCTCTCCTCACCCTGCTCTCCTTTTCCTGCGCTTTTCCCTCTACAGGGTGTGCTGGCCTCTCTCTTTGCTGTGCCTTTTGTGGCTTTGCCACATGCGCCACTTTCTCCTTTTTTATCCCTAAGGGGCACTCTCTGCACTTGTGTCCCTTTTCTCTGCACTTAAAACATTCTACTTCCCACTGCTCTCTTCTTGTCTCTTGCCTCCTTAGTTCTACTCCACATCTTATCACTCTGCTTGCTAAAATTTCAAATTTATTTTGGGGAGTCGGTTTCCCCTTTTCTCCTTCTCCCTTCCTGTAGTGTTGGGCTTGGTGTTCAAACCCCCTGTATTTCTAGCATTCTCTTTTTTGTTTTCCTTCTAACTTTGTCCTTAGTGAAGTAAGGGTAGTCTTTTGTTTGAGCAAGTTGCTCATGAGGTTGTAGTATTGTTGTTGAGACATCGTGGTGATTGTCTCAGAGGTACAGATGTAATATTGAGTCTTGCTATCTACTGTTATGTCTGCTGGGGTGCAAGATCTTTGCCCAGCCAGGTGCCTACTTCCCTACTGACTACTACCCTAATACTAGGGTTACACTATCACCTCAATGGGGAGGATCCCTACTCTAGGCGGCTCTTTAAGAGATAATTGTCACTCCTCTGTGTGTACCAGTTACAATGGACCACAACACAAGGTTTATAAAATGAAAATGTAACTAGCAGGTTCAATTGGTAGGTTAGGACTCAACTGTACACCTGAACTTGGTGTACAATTTCCTCCCTCAGTCTCTAACTGACTGAGAAGTCCCCTCAAGCCAAGGACCCAGCTATATATGGAGGTAGCTAATGATCGCAATAATCGTCAGCTAAGGTTGATAAGGTGATCAAAGTGATTTGTGGGTAAGGTTTGAAGTGAACTAAGCCCTGGGGTGTGGTTATTAAGTTCTTCTATCAGCGACTGACTTAAGATCTTAATCCTGGGTTAGGATCAAGGGAGCTCTTCAGGATTAGAACTCGATGGAGTTCTCGCTTCATTCTGCTACACTACTTATACATTCTTGCACTATTTGTCTCTATTTATTCTACAAGTTTCTATCAGTCCAGAGTTCAATTCTAGTCCATGTCATATTTCTTAGTCATGGTCAAGGTGACTCATGACACTAGATTAGATTTGAGCCACTAAATATGCTTGTTCCATAAGTGTATCCATCCCCTATATTTGTCAGATCTGAAAGGTAATGGTTTATTTGTTGTATTATCAACAGAAGAATCAGTAGAGGGTTTGAAAGGAGAAGGTTACTGGTCATCAACAATGAGCCAAAGGAGTCAAGCCTAAAGAGCAGATATCACAAATGGTCACTTACTTATTTGTAATTAGTGCTTTAGAATCTTGAAAGGTTCAAAAATGCAAAGTTTAGACAGTGTTGTTAAGTCTGAGGTCTAATCCTCAAACTATGAGTCCTTATATACATAATTGTAATGGTCTGTGCACTAGGACAGATCATCATATGCTACTACCTATTGTTCTACATATGGTAGTGCCTTTGTACTTAAAATAGTGATAACTTAACCATATGGAGGCTGTCCTTTGTTCTAAGAAAA
>Ga0153998_1000159_pt1 | contig 12754 bp, 11 predicted proteins | sample TSNC082MetaG_FD_104725 | JGI IMG/M metagenome (GOLD analysis project Ga0153998, IMG submission 104725) | Attine ant fungus gardens microbial communities from North Carolina, USA - TSNC082 MetaG | ecosystem: Host-associated > Fungi > Mycelium > Unclassified | place: USA: North Carolina, Lumber...
ACAGTAGAATACCTTACCTCAACAATGATTGAAGCTCCTGGGCTATCCATTGCTTCTTCTTAAGACGCCTACTTTACTATACTGTAGTGTGACTGGGTGCCTCACCAAGTGTGCCCCTTACACCCTCTCTTGCTGTGCTTTCTGGTTCTCTTGACCATGTGCTGCCTTGCTGCGCTTTTGCCTCTCTGGGCCGTGCCGCTTTCTCTTCCTTTGCTGCGCTTCTCGAGCCTCCTGCTCACGTGCTGCTCTGCCCCTCTTTTTTTTTGCATCTGCACCAACTCATCTTCTCTCTTCTCCAATAGGGAACTATCCCTTGTCCCCAATCGTCTTCCACATAGTATCCTCCTTTACCACATCTTGGGCACTTCAGATACATGACAACAGCTCCTTGGTCACGCCATCCCAACTCCCACAATTCCGCATCTTGTGGCACTGTTGGTCCACAGTACCACTCAGCCCTCTTTCTCAATGCTTCCCACGAACTTCTCTTCCACTTCTCTTGCTACACCTTTCCCTTCATAGGGCACGCCACTCCATCTTCCTCAACTCTCCTCAGCCTTCTCTCTTCTTCCTGCGCCTTTTCCCTAACGAGACGCGCTGGTCTTCTTTCCTGCTGTGCTTTTTGTGGGCTGGCCACATGCGCCGCTCTCTCCTTCTTTACCCATAGAGGGCACTCCCTATACTTGTGCCCTTCTTCCCCGTACTTAAAACATTTCACGACTACCGTCTTCACATTCCTCACTACTCTTTCTTCAGCTCCATACTGCATCACTCTACTTCTCAATACTTCAAACTTATTTTGGGAAACTACTGTCCCCTCCACTTTCTCCTTTAGCTTCCTGCAATTTTGGGCTAGGTGCTCAAACCCTTTGCAGCACCTACACAACTTCCCCTTCCTTCCTTCTAACTCTGCCCTTAATTTAACGAGGGTACGCTTTTCGTTGAGCAGGTTGCTCATGAGGATTTTATATTGGGTTTGAGACATCGTGGCGACATCTCTGGGGTATGGATTTAATGGTTGACCTTACTACTGTTACGTCTGTTGGGGCACAAGATCTTTACCCAACCAGACACCTACTGCCCTACTGACTACTGCCCTAATACTATGGTTAGACTATTACTCCACGGGGGAGATTCCTAATCTAGACGGCCCACTAGTAGTAACCATCACTCCTCTGCATATACCAACTTACAATAGAGCACAGCACAAGGTTTATACTGAGAAGAAGACAAGTATTCTACTAAACACCACTTGATTGCAAGGTCAGGTCTCAGTGGTAATACCCAAGCTTGGTACTACACTTCCACCTGCAGTCCCTAACTGACTGCAAAGTCCCTTTAAGCCAAGGGCCCAGCTATGTATGGAGGTGGTTACTGATCGTGGTGATCAGCGACTGAGGGTTGATTGAAATGAGATAGGAGAGTGAGCAAGGTCCAAGATGGACAGTGCTCTGAAGTAGAACTGAGTTCTAGTGTTAGCGTCTAAAGTCCGATGACTGGAATTAAGCCAACTGTCTCTTTGTTCAGAGTTTGACAAAGAGAACTCGATGGAGTTCTCGCTTATTTCTCTACTACTTATACATTTTACTACTGTGGCTATGCACTTACTTTCCCATGGTCCTCATGTTACTCTAGTCATGTGACACACTGTGACTGTGACCTGTGACGTGACATCCATCACACCATTGTGACATTGTGACAAAGTCACATGATACTTTTCCGTGCTCCACCTTGTAGTTGTAAGTCTAAGAAAAGAAAAGAAAAAGAAAAGAGATATAAATAATGACTTAGCCGTTTTGCCAAGTCATGACATAATGGGTAGATCCTGAAGCTAAGGTGATATTCAACTAAGGTATATCTACGACAGAAGACTAGTATTTATACTACTAGATCGTCAAGGTACCGTTCTCATGGTACCTGACAGATATTCACACTATGTCCAATAATAGTTTTAGAGGAATCATGCGATATGTCACAGAAGGGAAAGTAGGGGAGGCATGGGAATGCGATCGGAGAGATGGCAGCTCTTAGGTGGGAACCTACTCACATCACTAAGCACTGCCCTAGGGTAGTCCCCTTACAGTAGTTCTTAGAAGAAGGTGGATGTGTTATCTTGTAGACCAGATCACACTCAAGGAAAGGACGACAACGCAGATCAAATGCTACTGAAAGGAGAATGGTTCAGAAGTGTCATGATTTAAGAAGGAGAATTTTGGAAGGAAGTTGAAGAAGCAGAAGAATTTATAGAAGAAGAAGTAAGAGGAGCAGTAGAACGACAAGAGGAAGGATAGAGAAAGAACAGAAAGGTGTTACTTTGGAGAGAAAGGGTATATTGTTAGGGCACACTTCACACACAAGGCGAAGGCACTAAGAAGCTAGTGGATAGATTCTGAAGCTAGGGTGATATTCAACTGAAGTATATCTACCACAGAAGACTAGTACTTATACTACTAGATCATTAAGGCACCATTTTCATGGTACCTGACAGATATTCACATATTGTCCTATAATAGATTTAAAGGAATCACACGGTATGACACAGAAGAGAAGACAGGGGAGACATAGGAATGCGATCGGAGAGATGGCAGCTCTTAGGTGGGAACCTACTCATGTCACTAAGCACTGCCCTAGGGTAGTCCCCTTACATATATGTTCCTGACTCAACTACGCTTCAAGAAGAAATCATCACTAAACATCATGATTCTGGGTTGGCCGGTCACCTAGGTTATACCAAGATGTATAAACTAATAACAAGAAATTACTGGTGGTCTAGAATATTAGAGGACATTAAACGATACATCGCTGGATATGAAAAATGTCAAGCAACCAAACCAAACCAACAACCCAAATGAAATTGTCTTCACCCTAATGAAGTACCACAAAACCCTTGGGAAATCATTAGTATCGATTTAATAGAACCGCTACCAGAGTTAGCAGGGTATGATGGAATATTGGTGATAGTAGATTGCTTTTCCAAGATGGCTCGCTATATACCAATCAATATGAATATCACGGCCCAAGGGGTAGCCAAGATATCTTGGGATCAGGTTTTCAAGGACATGGGAATCCCCCAAAAGGTTATCAGTGACCGAGGACCACAGTTTGTGTCGAGATTCATGAAAGAACTGTGCTTACAACTTGAAATAGAAAGAAATCCTTCCACCGCCTATTATCCCCAAACTGATGGTCAAACAGAACAAGTCAACTAAGAACTAGAACAATACCTTCGACTCTACTTGTCATATGATGGAAAATACCCATTTAATAATATAATTTCTTTTATATTTTATATTATTACTAATTTTTCACTCCTAAACTCCTGTTGTCTACTCCTATAGGATCACGATGTAGACTAGTTACTGGTACTTCTCCTATTCTGGACTTAGTATAAGTACTCCAGTGTAAGGGGATATCCTAGGGAAAGGCCTAAACTCTGAGTCGGCTCCTATCTAAAGGGCTAACCTAGCTTGGTAAGTTGCCTTCCCACCCTCTTTACCCTCTTGTCTATCTCCGCCTTGATGTGCCTGCATATCTATAAATAGGACAGTGGTATTATTAGTTAGTGCTCACATGACCGTGGTGCACGGACCATTAGTTTTAGTATATAAGACTGCCTGTGTAGTTAGATCTAGCTTCACTCGAATATCACCTCAGCTTCCGGGACTCTTACCTAGCTTTAGGGTTAGCCACTGTTGAGTGACTGTGCCCTAACATCCAGTAGTTATATCCTAGTTCTTTAGTTCATAGATTAAAGTCATTTACGTCTTTAATATCCATCTTCACTCCTATCAATCTATATACCACTCCTCTCCTGCACTCCTGACAACAATTCCGTCTATAAGAGGATATCTAGGGTGGTGCTTAGTCAGTATTGAGGGTCTGATCTATTAGTGGCCCGGTGACAGTATGTATACACATTCCCATCGTTCCTATCTTCTCTCTGTCTGTACCATGCAGTGTGACACCTTCTATTCTATTGTTAGGACATTGTGATTACTAATCCATGCGCCCATGTGATAGTGCATGTGATTGTCTAGTGTAGAAGTATATATACTACCAAGCTGTCGTAGATATACTTCACTTAAATCTCAACTTAGCTTTCAGGACTATCCACTAGCTTGAAGGGTGATTGTCTCTGAGTGATTCCCTTACACCATCCTCCTGAAATATGCAACCACACATGCGACAGCAGATCAAGGCACAGTGCATGAGCTGAGGCCAAGGTTGTTCCCCCACTTTTGTTGTCAACTCCCTTCCACTCTGGAGTAATTCTGCTCTACTTTGGGTCACTCCATTTCCGCTCCACACATCCTTGACACTACTGCAATTACAGACAAAATGACTGGGCAGAATGGTTATCAATTGCAGAGTTCTCCTATAACAATCAGATCTACTCTAGTACAGGACAATCTCCTTTCGTAGTCAACTTAGGATGTCATCCAAATACTGGCAAAAACATAAACCTGTCAACCAAAAACTCTCCAGGAACAGAACAATTCCTCAAAACAATCAAGGAAATTAGAGATAAAGTAGAGTCAGCACTAAAGAAAACAAATGAGATGATGAAGAGAAAGTGGGATTTGAAAAGAAAGCCAGTAGAATGATCAAGTGGAGATTTGGTATGGGTACATGCTGTAAGGGGACCTCTCACACATGACCCTGGAGCACCCCCTGTTGCCTCCCAACACAATTTCATTGTGCAGCCCCTGGTTACCAAAAAATAGAATGCAAGGACATTTTAGTATATATTATAGATTATTCCCTTTAGGAGCCTTATCTAATTCTCTGAGGAATCTCCTAGAGTGCTCCACTCTGGTTGCCCTCACAGCAAAATTAGATCTCATTACCAGAGCCTTAGGGATTCTCAGTGGACAGCTGCCCTCAGGTTACCCTTTGCTGACAAACTCTGACCCTTTGATTACTCCACTCCAAGGACGATGTCACTGCCCACAGACACCTCTCCAGGCATAGCTGACGCCTTAGGCTACCTACAGCACCATCTCCAGGAGCTGACAGAATGACAGAACACTTTAGAACATGCTATAAACACCACTCTCGTGGCCCTGACTGCTCAAATACAACAAATCACCCAACTTATGACCAGCCCCACTCCTGCACCAACTGTCGCTCTGCCTCTGATACCCACATCTCCCCCTCTGGTTAGACCTTCTTCCTTTGCTCTGGCTACTTTGTCTAAACAGCGAGTAAGGCCAAAACTCCCCTCTCCCCCAGACTTCTCTGGCGAACGGAGTTCCAGATGAGCCTTCTTCAACTCCTGCATGCTGTATTTGTGCTTGGCCCCAGAGCAGTTCATCTGCGACGAGAAAAAAATCTTCTGGACTCTCGCCTTCTTCAAGGATGGACGTGCTGCAAAGTGGTCTGAGAACCTTTTTTGCCAGGAGGCGAAAACTGGCATCTTCCCAATTCGATCCTGGACTAGCTTCAAACAACAATTCCAGAGTCAATTCTTTCCAGTCAATGCAGAAGCGGATGCCATCAACACTTTGGAGGGGTCTTTGTACTATCAAGGAAACCAAATAGTGAACGATTACTTAGACAGTTTCCTAATCTTAGCCTTGGACCCCAGATACATGGACCCCTGGACCTTGGTGGTCAAATTCCACTGTGGACTCAAATTGAATGTCCAAAGTCAGATCGCTACCATGCCCTTCGGATGACCTGCAGACACTGATCTGGAGGCCTGGTACGCAGCAGCCTAGAGGATTGACCAGGTGCAGTTGGCAAATAAAGCGTTCCAATCTACGCTCCAGTCGACAACCATGACCCCTGCATGCTCTGCTTCTGCTCGACCAACCCTTTTCTCTGTACTCCACTCTCCTCTAGCAGCTCCGCCTTCCATTCCACCAAGACCCCCTCCACCTCCACCTGCACCATCTGACAGAATACCCATGGATGTAGACGTAGTCTGGAAAACACGCTTTTTACCTCTGTGAGGTTGCTATTGGTATAGAGAGGCCAACTATCTTGTAAAGGACTGCCCCCACCGTTTGGACGTCCAGAGGTTAACTGCGGAGCAGAGGGAGGAATTGATTGAAGATTTAATAGCCCTGAAGGATGTAGTAGAGGAAGAAGAGGTTTGTTCAGCCCAGGAGAAGGGTTTTGCTTAGTGTGGCCAGCGAAAAGTGTGCTCTGGTCGCTGCTAGTTAAGGGGTTCACTGTATTAGATATAGAAGAGGTCAATACAGATATCCGTGAACCTATAGATGCACCCCCTCTCTCCCCCTCCATTCTGGACAGGACAGCGCAACCCCAGAAGCCAAAATGGGAAAAGAGGTTATCCAAACGACTCTCCGTCAACACCCTCGACACTCGCAGGACATTGATCATCCTGCCAATAGAAGTCAGTACCACAGACACCAGCAAGGTGCATTCTGTCAAGGCGCTTTTGGACTCTGGAGCTACGGGCAACTTCATAGATCGAGACTTCGTCCGAACGAAAGATATTAACACCCAGAGCATCTCTCACCCCATACCAGTGTACAATGTGGACGGCTCCCCCAATAAGGCAGGTCAGATCTCTGAAGTGGTAGACCTAGTTCTCTGTTACAAAACCCACTCCAAAAGGATGCTTCTCACTGTCTCCAGCCTTGGAAGGCAAAATATGATCCTTGGTTATATCTGGCTCAAGGACCACAACCCAGAGGTCAATTGGCAAACTAGAGAAGTGCAGATGAACCAATGCCTTCCTCGATGCAAAGGATGCCATGTGATACAAAAGGAACAAATGTTGCGGAAGAGGATAGAGACCAGAGCCCTCAACATCTGCTGGTCCGGACCCCCTCCAGAGTATGCAAGAGACTTGGAAGAGGACGAGATCTCTATTTGGACTTGTGAAACCGAATACGAGCTAGGGGACCAACTCTTCATGACCAGAATCCTCCTGGAGTCCACTGTGGAAGACCTATGTGCCACCTCTACAACCTCCCAGAAACTTGCAGAAAGAGCCTGTCGATCTACAGAGGCACAGAAGGAACCTTTCATTCTGCCTGACTACGTTAGAGGATTCGAGTCCATATTTTCCAAGGAAGACTTCAACATCCTCCCAGAGCACAGGCAATGGGACCATGCCATCAAACTTGTTCCAGGTTTGGAGCCTAAGTCGTTAAAGGTCTACCCTTTATCTCTAGTAGAACAAAAGGAGTTGGACTCCTTCCTAGAGGAGAATCTGCACACCAGATGAATCTGCCCCTCCAAATCCCCCATGGCAGCTCTAGTATTCTTCATCAAGAAGAAGAATGGCTCACTCCAATTGGTTCAGGACTATCGAGCACTCAACTCTATGATAGTCAAAAACAAGTACCCTCTCCCACTGATCTCTGAACTTGTGTCCCAATTCTGTGAAGCCAGATACTTTACCAAGCTAGACATCCATTGGAGTTTTAACAACGTTCACATTAAGCCCAGAGACGAGTGGAAGGCGGCCTTCCGAACCAATCGAGGCCTATTTGAACCCTTGGTAATGTTCTTTGAAATGACTAACAGTCTGGCCACCTTCCAAACCATGATGAATGACATCTTCCAGAACCTCATAGCGGAAGGTATTGTGGTGGTCTATCTGGATGACATCCTGATCTTCACCAAGATGGAGGAAGAGCATATACAAGCAGTCCAACAGGTGTTACAGGTCTTGAAGGAGAACAAACTCTTCCTCTGCCCAGAGAAGTGCGAGTTCTACAAGCAATGGATTGAGTACTTGGATCTGGTCATCTTGGAGAACGAAGTCTCCATGGATCCAGTCAAAGTCGCAGGAGTCCGAGAATGGCTTACTTCAGAGAACAAGACAGATGTTCAGGCTTTTCTAGGCTTTATGAACTTCTACCAGAGGTTCATTCAGGACTTTTCTGCCAAAGTTTGACCCCTCTTTGACCTAACATGCTCTGAACAAGTCTGGACATGGAGCGAAAAGGAACAGGTAGCCTTCAAAGACCTCAAAACAGCAGTAACTACTGCTCTGGTATTGGTGTCTCCTTAGGAATCAAACCCCTTCTGGATTGAAGCAGATAGCTCGGACTTTGCTACAGGGATAGTCTTGTCTCAGCAGTCAATGACAAACAGAAAATGGCACCCCGTAGTGTTCTATAGTAAGTCTTTGTCCTCCATAGAGCAGAATTATGAAATCTACAACAAGGAAATGCTGACCATTATCCATGCGTTAGAAGAGTGGAGGCACTTTTTGGAAGGAGTGACCCATCTGGTGGAAATCTGGACCGACCACAAGAACCTTGAGTATTTCATAACAGCCAAGAAACTTAACCATCGTCAAGCTCATTGGTCCTTGTATCTGGCTAGATTCGACTTCTTGCTTCATCACCACCCTGGATGTACTATGGGCAAACCAGACATACTGTCGAGAAGAGCTGATCACAGAAACGGAGCCTCCGACAATGAGAACATTGTCTTCCTTCGACTGGAGTTCCTTATGGTGTGTGCCCTGGAAGGTGTGGAACTGACAGGTGTGGAACAGAAGATCTTGTCCAACATACACAAAGGAAACCAGAACGGAGACCAAGAAGAACCCATTGCTAAGGCAGCACAAGAGCTCCAATGCTCCACCAATGGGACAGTGCACTCCTCGGAGTGGTCAAACATAGATGGCCTGCTCCGGTTCTGAGAGAAGATATATGTACCTCAAAGTCCAGACCTATGCAGATAGATCATAGCCCTCTGCCATGACACCCACATTGTAGGTCACCCCGGACGCTGGAAGACACTAGAACTGGTGTCCCGGAACTACTGGTGGCCTCAGATATCTAGGTATATTGGCCAGTATGTAAGTACCTGTGATCTCTGCCTCCGGATGAAACCCTGGTGACACTCTCCAGTTGGTGAGCTTCAACTGCTCTCTGTTCCAGACACATGATGGGATACGCTCAGTGTCAATTTCATGGTCGAACTCCTGGAGTCTTCTGGATATGATGCCGTCATGACTGTCATAGATTCTATCTCCAAGAGAGTACACTTCGTTCCGACACACATAACGGTCACAGTAGAAGGAGCGGCCAGACTCTTTCTTCACCATATCTGGAAGCTCCACGGCCTCCTGAAACATGTTGTCTCCAACCGCAGACCCCAATTTGTAGCTTCATTCACTAAGGAACTGTACAGGTTACTAGGTATACGACTATCCTCCTTTACAGCTTGGCACCCCCAGACAGACAGACAAACAGAACGCATCAACCAGGAGCTCGACCAGTTCCTCTACCTATTCGTCAATGAACAGCAGAACGACTGGTACGACCTCCTACCCATCATGGAGTTCCAGCACAACAACCATGTCCACTCTGTGACGCAGCAACCTCCATTCCTACTAGACACTGAACAAATTCCCCATATGGGCTTTGAGCCAAGCCAAGTCCCCTCTGAACTAGAGATGGTCAACAAATTCATGGAGAGGATGAAATCTGCCACTGAAGAGGCCAAATCAGCGATCCACAAAGCACAGGAAGACATGATGTGCAGTACTATAATTGAAAGAGAACTCTGGCCCCCATGTACAAACCAGGAGACCAAGTATACTTAGATGTGTTAGACATCAAAACAACATGTCCATCTCTGAAGTTGTCATATCGCCAACTAGGACCCTTTGAAATAGAATGCTAAGTGGGACCATTAGCCTACCATCTCAAGTTACCTCACAGCATGAGGCAGTTGCACCCAGTGTTCAACATCATAAAGTTGTCTGCCACTCCAGAAGATTCGATCCTAGGGAGGAAACCACAAGCCCTGCCGCCACCCATTGTTGTCGACAGAGAAGAAGAGTGGGAAGTGGAAGAGATATTAAATAGTCACTGGCACTGGAGGAGGTTCCAGTTCATGGTCAAGTGAAAGGGTTTTAGTAGAGAATACAACTTTTGGGAGGCAGCCTTCGATGTCAAGGCACTGGACCTCGTCGTGGAGTACTATCAGAAGCACCCAGCCACTCCAAGACACATCTGCCAGACAGACTTTGACGCCATTTTTAATCCCGGAACCATTGCTTCGAGACGTAGCAACCTTGGAGGGGAGGTAAATGTAAGGAGACCCCTCACACATGACCTCAGAGCACCCCCTGTTGCCTCCTAACACAATTTCATTGTGCAGTCCCTGGTTACCAAAGAATAGAATGCAAGGACATTTTAGTATATATTGTAGATTATTCCCTTCAGGAGCCTTATCTAATTCTCTGAGGAATCTCCTAGAGGTGAGTTGTAATATATTCCATAGTATAATTTAACTGAAGAATCTCCTAGAGTGCTCCACTCCAGTTGCCCTCACAGATGCAACACATTATAACTCAGATCAACCTTCAAAGAAACTGTCAGCCAAATGATTGGGACCATTTCCCATAATACGAAAAGTCAGAAAATCAGCTTATGAGCTCAAGATCCCATCCACATAGAAGTCCATTCATCTTGTCATCAATGAATCTTATCTTACTTCTTATGTGACATCTACATTTGAGCAACAATCACAGAAATCGGATAACAGAGTTGCTAATCCTAACAGCCAAACCACTGTACAAGAGGTAGAAGAAATACTCGACTCTAGATGGAGAGGAGGCGAATTACAATACCTTATCAAATAGAAGGGACAGTCACTTAAAGAGAGGACTTAGGAAAATAAAGGTGAAGTAATCAAGGGAGCACCGAGGTCGTGTAGAGAATTCCACCAAAAACATCCAGATGCACCTAGAGTCTCTACTATTCGACTCCCTGTGAAAACATATACTGATATCGTGAGGACACGATCTTAGGAGAGGGGTAATGTAACGAGTTCACTTCTTATGATGTTTGCATGATGTAGTACACAGAGGAGGATGTGAGGATAACATTCGTTATGATGGAGAGATGACGTAGAGACCACAAGGACTAGTGAGACATATATATATGAGTTAGTGTAATATTGTAAACTCAGCTTTGTTCTGGTTTATATAATTCTTTCTTAACTCAAATACCAGGTTCAGAGGGAGTTCGTTGTCAAGAACATGTGGAGCGGGAGTGGAGTGACCCAGAATGGAGCAGAATTATTCTGGAGTGGAAGGGAGTTGACAACAAAAGTGGGGGAACAACCTTGGCCTCAGCTCGTGTGCTGTGCCTCGATCTGCTGTCGTGTGTGTAGTTGTATATTTCAGGAGGACTGAATTGTTGCCAGGAGTTTTGGAGAGGAGTGGTATAGATTAATAGGAGTGAGGATAGAACAAGGAGAAGACGTAAATGACTTTAATCTACGAACTAAGAAACTAGGATGTAACTACTGGAGTACTTATACTAAGTCCGGAATAGGAGGAGTACCAGTAACTAGTCTACATCGTGATCCTATAGGAGTAGACAACAGGAGTTTAGAAGTGAAAAATTAGTAATAATATAAAATATAAAAGAAATTATATTATTAAATGGGTATTTTCTGTCATATGACATTCGTAACACAACTATCATACATTAAAGGAGAGAGATGGCTCAATCATATTGGGTCCTTGGTTTTGCTTTGTGCTAGAGCCACAAGAGCTATTCTAAATCACGCTCTGATTGGGGAATTCAGGAAGAGATTCTTTTCTCAAAGTAATTATGCATGCTCTTGCGGTCACAATAGGGTCGAAACCCAAGCTCACATTCTGAACGATTGTAGTTGGTTCTGATGAACTAATATTATTGCATTAGTTACATAATAAACATTTAGACTATGTTCTATCCTTATCCTTAACTACGAACTGTATATAAAAAAGCTATAAGACTGGAATATAATACTATCGCTTTTCTACCTCCCACTTTTGGTACCCATCCTTGAGGCTCTTACTATGTGAGTCAGACAGTATACATACCACTACACTATGCTCACTGGTCCTGTCTGAACAGGTTCATCTACAAAAATAGTGATCGCATAGTGATCAAAGATTTTTTCCTGTTCCTAACAGAAAACGTTCACTTGGTCAAGCAACATCAATTAACATTAGGTGCCATCATGGAGATATTGAGTGCTGCTCCTTTATTCCTGCTTTCTACCTTTTTTTTCTTTTCTCACTTCTCTTGTGTCTGGATCAGTTGTGAGTGATCTGGGTTTTGTTTTACATTCTTCATTAGGTTTCTCTTTGTAGTTTGGGTAGTTTGAGATTTGCTTTGTAGGGTACTAGGTACTTTACTGCAGACTGCAATTGAGCACCGCATTATAAATCTATGATTTTCTTAAAAAAAGTAAGTATGAGAGCAAGACTTATGTAATCCCATGAGGATGTTGTTGGTGGCCTTTTCAGATTCAGCTCTTAAGGTCTTGGCAGTGTCCTACATAGATAAGTGATCCTCACATTAGTTTTTCTTCTTCACCTGAACTGCTTGCGCTGTTCAAGATCTGGAAAGACAATGGCTATGAGTCCATAAAAGGAATGCACCAATTACATGACTTTCTTGATACTATCCAACCACTAGGTTTAGGAATTCATAATAATCTGTTCCCCATCACAGATTTTGACAAAAAATCCCACAGACACTGCATGTGAAAGACACTAGTGTGAGGAAGCAACACATGATGGAGGATAGGAGCTTCACCAGAGATCTAGTTTAGTCTAGTATCTAGTATGTATGTGAGACCAATGTGGGAAATGATGGCGCTGACACATAGTTCAACTTCTTCACACGCTCTCTCTTTTCACTCAAATTCACTCAAAAATTCTACAAAATTCAAATAAATTCACAATAAATTCAAATAAATTAGGATAAATTGGAATAAAATTGGAACAGGCAGTGAGCAAAGTGAGCTGACT
>Ga0153998_1000163_pt1 | contig 12558 bp, 16 predicted proteins | sample TSNC082MetaG_FD_104725 | JGI IMG/M metagenome (GOLD analysis project Ga0153998, IMG submission 104725) | Attine ant fungus gardens microbial communities from North Carolina, USA - TSNC082 MetaG | ecosystem: Host-associated > Fungi > Mycelium > Unclassified | place: USA: North Carolina, Lumber...
CGCGAAGGCGCCTCGTAGTGACGGTAGGAAGAAGCCGGCAGGTAGAAGAGTGAGAAGTGCATCACAGAGGTAAGAGGAAGGACAGGGAAGCGGAGAAGAGAAGTAGTAAGGAGGTTAGATGAAGAGAACGCATGCAAGAACAAGACGGCTCGAGACCGCCGTCTCTGTCTACGATCCGTCGAAACGTTCAAGGCCCGATCATTGTGTGAGGAAGGGTCGTCGGAGTAGGGTTAGTCGGTGTCTGGGAGGAGTGCCGTACCATCATTACGGCCTTGCTAGAATTGGGAATTCAGAGGTTTTCTTTGTCTCGCTTTCTTTGTTGTCTCTTTGCTTTGTAATCATAATAAAATACTCTAGGGCACAGGAGGGGAATTAAGCATCATACCCCCATCATCATCTCTCTCTGTTGCTCTAGAGCTTTAACGGCTATTGTTGAGTGACTGAGTTTCTGGCTCTTCTGAGTGTCTAGCTTCCTTTCTTAAAAACTTCACCCAAACTCTCCCTCGACGGGAATTCAAGCCCCAATGGACTTGGGCATTTGCTTACGCTAGGAGTTTAATAGCTCGCTACGTGTCATTGGAGTCGGCTTCCAGCTGTACGGTCAGTTGAAGAAGAGCTCACACGATGTCACGGGAGTTCTAGATAGTTCTGCTATATCGACGGCGAGCCAGGCTACTAGACTAGATAAGGGCAGTAGTGTCATGACGCGAGACGAACGTGCGTCTTAGAGAGCCTATTACAGTGAGATCTTCCTCGAGTGGAATTTCGCTTTGTTATCATTGTTCTTTTGGTTTCTTTCGTGTCATCTTTTACCCTTTTTCCCCTATTGTAAAGCTCTCCTTTGCTATTTGAATATCTCCCTAGTGCCTACTTGTTTAGTGCACAACTGTGAAACATCTCGGAGTCTTGTTATCTCCATTTGCTGTCATTCTTGTCTCGAGACCAAATTCCCTTTGATCCCCATCACCGCGTTAATAAACGCGCTCACCTCTTCCATCCTCCCATTGAATACTTGAGGCCTTGCAACCTCTACTCGGCTCCCCTGCTGTTGGAGGAGCATAGTGTTTACCTGCTGCTACAGGGTGGTGTTATGAGAGCCCTAAGAAGGAAAAAGTTTCCCATGCATTCAAACACTTGATTGCAAACATCAAGTCATACAATGGAGACAAGATATAAATAGTGTGGGAACTTAAGTAATCATATCACGTGATGAGGTCATGTGATTGTAGAACATTCCAGAAGGACATGTGATCATGGACTAGTAGTGTACAGCCACTTGTAAAAGTAGTATAAGTAGGTAGTCCAATCCAACGGAGAACTCCATCGAGTTCTTCCTAAACACTCACCTAGAGTGGTCCTTGAGTCATCAAGACTTAGCGATAACAATACCACAATCTTTATTGACAATATCTTGGTAGCTATGGATACCAAAGAAGGGCATGATAAGCTAGTAGAAAAAGTATTAAGGAGGTTGGAGGAGAATGACCTATTTGTGAAACTAGAAAAGTATAGATAGAAAGTGAGAGAAGTAGAATTTCTGGGAGTAGTGATTGGTCCAAAAGGAGTGGAAATGCAGAAGGAAAAGGTGAAAGAAGTACTAAGCTGGCCAGCACCTAGAAACATCAAAGAAGTACAAAAGTTCTTGGGTCTAGCCAACTACTATAGAAAGTTCATAAAGGACTTCGCCAAAATAGCTGTACTACTACATGTACTGGTCAGAAAGAAGTAGAAATGGAAGTGAGAAAAGAAGTAGGAATGTAACAATCAATCTCATTTCTTACAGGTATTCACCATGAGGCAACCACATGGATTACTTCTTTGTTTCATATTACTTCATATTGTCAGGTTCGACTCCAGGAAGGAAATTCTTCTTGGGGGGCTTGGCCTCAACAGTGAGTTGTGCCTGCTCCTACACTTGCCCCTTTTAGGATTCAAAAGATTTATTAAGAGAGAGAGAGAGAGAGATATATGAGTTGACAAGGATGGGGTCCTTCTGAGGGAGAACGAAACTAAGGTAGTTACAGCAATTGGCAATTATTTAAATAATTCGGAGGATTCCGGAAAGGCTGATGGTGAGCTGACAAATCCATGCGCGTGTGACGCGCACACAGTATGCATCACGGTGTCACCATCGTGACACATATATCTAATAGCTCAGTCAGCGCCTCACTGGTAGAGCATGTTCTTTACTCAGTAGACCTCATGTTTGCCATATGTATTTCTCATATACTCATGGTACATAGGTATATATATACAGTAGATACTCTCTTGTATTTCCTATACTTTACCAATTGTATCATTCCCTTCCTTTCTCTACTCTTAATTCATTCTCAAGTTTTTACTTGAAGTTGTAACTTAAGTTACTCCTCAAGGTCATAACATTTGGTAAAGCGTTACCAACTCACCTTGCAACTAGGAGGACAGCAAATTAGCAGACTAGCCATTAGTATATCGCAAAGATTGCTACCAAACATATAATCAGAGTACCAGAGATAGAAGACCTCGAAGAATGACTCAGTTCAGTTCATATTAGTGAAGAACAGTCAGAGTACTAAGAAGAGTCTGAAGAACAGAATGAACCAGAGATAGAATCAGAGACCAACAAAATAGACAACAAAGAAGAACTCGATGAGTTAAGTGACGTACCATCAGTAGGACAACCAAAGCAAAATATGTCCAGAACATAAGCAGGCATACCAGTACTAATGGTCAGGACGGCACCAACATCAGCACCAATAGAGGTAGTAAACCATAAACTAATGGTCCCAGAACCTAGATGGTTTAATAGGGACAGGAAGACGTTTGAAGACTGGTGGAGAGCTATGAAGCTTTACCTCAGAGCAAACAAAGTTACAGATGCCAACGAAAAAATCATTGCAGTACTAGGCAGATTCTGTAAAGGAACTGTAGGAGCATTTGCTTAACAGAAACTTGACAAGATAGATGGAGGAGATGACGCTCCAAGTTGGGATGCCTTTGAGGCAGAATTACAGCTGGTATATAGTAACAAGACAAAAGAAGCCAATGCAGAATGGCATATTAAAACATTCATACAAGAGAAGAAACATATTGCAGACTTCCTTATTGAATTCATGGCTTTAGCAAGCAAAGCACAAACAGACAATCAGCATGCAATATTTTTGCTAAAGAAGAACGTAAACAGAGAAATTATCAGAGCTATAATAGCATATCTACTAGCCCAAGCCCCAAAGAGTCTAGAACAATGGAAGGTAGCAATTACAGCAGTTGGACAAGGATACAAGTGGACTAATATCTGCTATGACTATAGGACAGGTTCAGGAATAACCTATGGAGGAATGGGCAAACCAATGGAAATAGGATGACAACAGAATAATGGACAAGAACATCATCACTAGGAAAACAGTTGAAGAAAAAGGGATACTCACCAAATCACTCCCAAAACCATTTGATGTGTACAACTCAGATGGATCAAGAAATGAGGAAAAGACAATCAAAGAATTTGTACCCTTAGAAATCAACTCAAATGAACACATTGAACAAATCGATGCAGTGGTATCAGAAATCAAGGAAACAGATCTATTCCTAGAACATGACTGGCTAATAGAACACAACCCAGAAGTAGACTAGAAAGAAGGAGTCATACTGTTATGAATATTGAGTGGGACTACAACTATTATCAGCCATGGTTTAATAATAAATGGCTAGTAGATGAGATGTTGGCAATGTTAGACAAGGACATTACTATGCAGTAATGTATTAAATGTCTAAGGACTCTTTGGAGAAATCTCAGACTATCTTTCTCTTTCTGTTTTTGGACTTGTGCTAAATGGGACAACATTGAACTAATCCATTATTAGACATTGACTCGACTTGTCACTCTCATCGCCTCTGTCACTGGACTGTCATTTAACTAGTTACTTATAAGTTACAATTAGTGTTACTGCATTGTAACATAGTCACAATACCTAGTTAGGATAAATACAGACCAGAAAGAGAAGGAAACGACAAGTTCTCTCTTTCTGTATTCCCTCTGTAAAATATTACTCTGAGGAATCGGCACTCTTACTTGTCTTAGGACAATCTCAAGAGTACTACTCAAAGTCTCAATTGACATCTCTCCTCCAATATAACTTCACTGAAAACCTTAACTGGATCCTCTGACGAGGAGCGTGAAGATATCAAGTGTTAGATATAGACTTTAAGTTGAAATGCATATTCAACTGTAAGGTCTAGAGTCTTAACACATATGGTTTACAAGATGCCCAGAATACTGCAAAATAGAACATGAATCTATATGATTTACCCCATGGTCAAGGAGATTACTACCAAAGGAAAAAGAAGAATCAAAAGGAGGAGACAAGAAATCCAATCCAACAAATCCTGAAGATCTTCCAAAATATGTCCAACTATTCATATACTTATTCAACAAGAAGAAATTTGAAAAACTACCTAATCAATGAGAATGGGACCATGAAATCAATCTAATGAAAAAAGCACCAAAGAAACTCAATGCAAAGGCCTATTCAATAATACTCAAAGAGGAAAAAACGCTCAGTCAATAGCTAGATAAACAACTAAAGGCAGGACTCATCATAGAGTTAAATTCAAGATATGTGGTACCATGCTTTTTTATCCCAAAGAAAGACGGAATACTACAATTGGTACAAGACTATAAAAGGACTATTTGAACCGAAAGTAATATACTTTGGACTGTGTAACTCACCAGGAACATTTCAATGGATGATGACAAGTATCTTCTGAGAACTACTATATAAAGGAACCTTTGTAAACTATATGGATGACTTTGTAATCCCGGCAAAGACAGAAAAAGAACTAGAAGAATACACAATCAGGTTTCTTGAAATAGCAGAAAAACATAACTTGTGTTTCAAATGGTTAAAATGCAATTTCAACATTATAGAAATACCCATACTGGGAGTATGGGTTGGAAATGGAGAAGTACAAATGAAAAATGAAAAAATGGAAGACACTAACAAAAGTAAAGAATGTCAAAAGCTTCTTAGGCTTTACAAACTTCTATCAACGATTTATCAAAGATTTCAGCCACATCACAATACCATTAAATTGACTAAAAGGCAAAGAAGAATGGAAATGGAAAGAAGAAGAACAAAATGCATTTGAAGAATTAAAACAAAAGATAACGACACATTTAGTACTGGCCCTATCTAGAAGAGAAGAAAAATTCAGGGTAGAAGTAAATGCATCAGGACATACAATTGGAGGAGTTCTCTCATAAGAACAAGAAGACAAATGGAAACTAATCGCTTTTTTATCAAAAACAATGTCACCTGCAGAAAGGAACTACGAGATATACAACAAAGAACTACTGGCAATAGTTAAAGTACTAGACAAATGGCGACAATACCTACTAGACGCAATCGAGAAATTTGAAGTATAGACAGACTACAAAAACCTAAAATACTTCAAAGAACCACACAATGTAAGACTTTAGCCAAGATAACTTAAATCTATTCCAAGTCCAAGTTGATAAGGAGAACTCAATAGAGTTCCCATTTCATTCTCTATACTACTTATACATTTTACTTTGATAGCTATGCAACATCCTCCCATAGTTCTTATGTTATTCCTGTCATATGACTACCTTATCACATGCTGTGACCATGACTTGTGATGTGACCTTGTGTGACTTATGTCATATCTTTTGTGACTTTGTGATTGTCATGTGATATTTTCCACACTTCACCTTAGTAATAATCTAAAAGAAAAGAAAAGAAAAGAAAAAGAAAAGATATAAATATTAACTTAGCCATTTTGCCAAGTCATAACACTACCCCCCTCTTAAGTTTTCTTGTCCTGAGGAATTTTCCTACAACTCATAGTATGGGTCAGCCATGTTACCCATCTCATCATCTTCATCTGTCCACTCTTTTATCCTCAAATTTCCTTGCTTGATTTCTTTTTTTTCCTCAATCCTTTCTAGTGTAGTTCTTCTTTTACCTGGTCAACTCTTCTTTCATTGACTTCCTTTCCATCTATTCCAATTTCTCTCTAACCTTTCCTAATATTCTTGGTCATATCTCTTATCCGTCTATCTAAATAATTTCTTTGCCATGAATCTTCCTAGCAATTCTTCTCTTCTAAATGTTCTTTCTTCTCTTTCCTGTTTCTTTATGTCCTCCATATTCCATTTGTATTCTTTCTCAAATTCCTCAATTGTCTCTTTGGCATTTTCTAAATTTTTTCTTTTTTTCCAAGTGTTTGATTCTGCTGTAAAGCCTTTCTACTATACTAGGTATTTATTCTTCCTCCTGATCTTTCACTTATTCAATATTCTTTTTACTTTCCACTCTTCTTCTCCTTCAATTATTACTGGAGCCAGTTGCTCCTTTCTCTGTCTTTCTACTTGCCCTATATAATGTCGTATTCTACTAATATTTACTACCAGATGAATTCTTACTGTACTAGGTAGTTCTAATTTTACTGTGTTTGATGACACTATTTTTTGTACTTTGTAAGGGCTTATAAACCTCTCTGTCAACTTTTCTGTCCTCTTTCCAATCATCTGATATCTCAGATCCTTAGTACTAAGCATTGCCAAGTCTTCTACTTTATATTCATCAACTTCTGATCTCCTTTTATCTGTATATTTCTTCATGTCTTCTTGTGCCTTTCCCAGTGCTGCTTTTGCCTTCTCTTGTATTTCTTCCATTTTCTCTACAAACTTTTCTGCTTCTGCATATTTCCCCTTCTTTCTTCCCTCAAATCCCATCCTTGGATCCTGTCCATAATTTGCCTTGAAAGGCAATGTTACGCCGCAAGTGAATTTTCTGCAGAAGATAACATTTGATAAGCTTTATAACAATGGATTCTTAATTGGAATTCACTCTAGAACCCTTTCTATATCCTCAGAATGTAACACTATATAATAAATACATTGAGCAGGTGATAATTGACCTAGAGCTCATGTTGAGACCTCAAGAAGCAATTAAGATGAACTGGCATTGGGTTACTAAGAGAGTTACTGAGGAACTATACTCTAGAACTACTTTTAAATAGACTAACTTAGAAAGATAGTAAACTTATACTCTAGGACCAGTACTACTCAGATAAAGAACTTAGGCTGATAGACTTTGTGCTTGTAAATAAGCATTGATGGCATCAGATCAATTATATTTAGATAAATGACCTCTAGGATATGACTTGGAGATACTAAACATTTATTGAGACTTGCTAACTGCTTAACAGGTAATCAATAAAGTCCAAATTACAAAGTGGTATCAAGAGCATAATAGGGGAAGACATGAGAATATTCTAGAAAGAAGTAGCGATAAAGATATGTCATCTTTGATGGAAAGGACTTAGTAAAGGAACATGTCATCACAAAGAAAAAAAGAGGGCTATATCATCAGTAGGATTTTAGGACAAAAAGGAGTTGATGGAATTCTAAAAGTAGTAATAGTTCCCCTTTTATATTTGATTTCTTGAGTTTCAGGGCTTTGTAATATTTTAATATAGTATCCAGAGTGTAGTTGGATCAGGGAAGAACCTCTTGACTCTTACCTCCATCTATACTATCTCTGGAATTGTGAATGCAGATCTATTGAGAGTAAAAAGACTGGGACCAGGGGAATATCTTGAGAAGAACACAGAATATACCTAGAACTCAATCTAGAGAGAAGATGCAGATACAACTCGGGCAGGCTTCAAAGAGGATAGCAGGCTAGGAAAGCTTGGCTAGGTGCATACTTGGATTGTATCACACCCATAAGGTTTGGTGTTAGGGATACAGACAAGGAGGCAACTGAGTGTAGAGGATCCATGAGTAATCAACTAACTATATTTTCCAGAGGAGCTTTTATCATGGTGTGTAAAGGTTGATACCTTAGGGAGGCTATATGATGACAATCTAGAGAGATCTTACGATCCTTTGACAACCACCAACATATATTTTACTGGAGCTGTGTATAATTCTTATTTCTCTAATTATTTATAAACCTTCAACTTTGATAATCTCCCCTTGGACCTTTAGCATGCAATTGGGAGCTGGTACATCATTGTTTTATTTGTCCCAGTGTGCAATTTCCCTTTTGTACCCATTTATTTAGAGTCCACCACGAGGGGAGTTTCAGATTTGAGGGTTTTTTATTCTTTCTGCTCCTCTTTTACTTTAATACTTTGAGTATCCTAAACTTTAATTTCTAAAAGATACCTAATTTTTTAAACCTTTCTAAAGTGGAAAACCAACTGGAAACTAGAACTAGGAGTCGTCAAACTTCTATAGCACAGTATGCTAGATTGGTACATCCAGTAGATAATCCAGAACATATACTACAGAAGAAAGTGAGAATTTGTCAGCGTCTAAAGTCCGATGACTGGAATTAAGCCAACTGTCTCTTTGTTCAGAGTTTGACAAAGAGAACTCGATGGAGTTCTTGCTCATTTCTTCTACTACTTATATACTTTACTACTATGGCTATGCGCTTGCTCTCCCACGGTCCTCATGCTATCCTAATCATGTGACACCTGGTGACTGTGACCTGTGACGTGACCATCCATCACACTATTGTAATATTGTGACAAAGTCATGTGATACTTTCCCATGCTCCACCTTGTAGTTGTAAGTCCAAAGAAAAGAAAAGAAATATAAATAATGACTTAGCCATTTTGCCAAGTCATAACAGAATTGTAGCAAAAAAACGATGTGTCAGTTCCAAGATATCAGAACTATCAGAATAGTCTACTCCGACCCTTGGATCTCTCTCAGATATCAAGCCAAACCCCTTCTTAGATACTTCAGTGGAACAGATTGAACCTATTATCCCAGGAAGGTCTAGTCTTTCAAGTGTACACATAATCCCCAAAGAATTGCTGAGAGAACTTACATCAGAGGTGATGCAAGTGCTTTCTGATAAACTTACTTCATTACCACCATCTCGAACATTGACGCCGCCATTTAATAACTCAGCTACTACTCAACAACTAATACAAAATATGACTACTAAATTGAATATGCCTTTGCCTCTTAGCCTGAGTGCCCCTAAGTAGGATGGACAGTTGAGGACGCTCAGAAATTTTCTTAGAATAATAGAACAATTGTTCCAAACTGCAGAAATTATAGAAGACCAAAAGAAATTAGATTGGATTACAGGATATGTGGATGCCGATATATATGACTAGTGGACCAGCTTCAAAGAATATAAAGCTGGATCTTGGAATCGGTTCCTAGAGAGACTTAAGACAGAGTATCTAGAACTAACTACTGAAGAATAAGGTAGTATAGATCACTTAAGAAAATTGTGTAGAGAGAATGCCAGAATCAATTTATTAGAGGAGGAGTGACTCATGAGCTTTAAGAGGAGGTTTTTGTATATCGCTCAGAAGTGCCTTAGACTGCTGGCAGTAACAGGAAACAGGGAGCTTGTAGAGCTCTTTGTTAAGACTTTAGATAATGTCTTTTAAGATGTGCTTAACTCTAGATTAAGTATATAGGGGACTCTTAAGATAGATGCACAAGGAAGAAGTTACATTGAGAATCCTTACGATCTAGATTATGTAGTGCAGAAAGCCATAGAGTTAGTTAGTGGAAAGACAATAGCACAGGTGTTGAAACATACACCAGTGATATTATCTAGGAATGGAAAAGTGGACCTGGACACTAGAGGACCGGTATATTATAGTAAAGAAGAGTCAGTGAGGAAAGTTGAGGTGTATCTAGATGTGGAGGCTTTGCAACAAGATATTAATGTATTAAAGACATTATATGAGAAACAAGAGAGATTGCGAGAGCACCATGAGAAGAGTGTATAGGGGGCTCTAGATAGCATAAAGACCCTGATATACTCACAAGGACAGACATTGGAGCTGCCAACAAAAGAAATAAGAGGCTTTCCAATGAGATATAGACAGGGACTATCACAAATGGAACTACCTAGACCTCCAAGGAAGTGTTTTTACTACTTTGAGACAGACTATTTGTTCTTGTTTTGTTCCAAAAAGACAGAAGATAAGAAGAAAGAATTAATATTGGTAGATAAGTTTACAGTGAGGTTTGCAAATAGAGAGCCAATACCTATGGAACATAATATGTCCATTAAGGACTGTGTGAGAAAGTACCTCCCATCATCAATAGCAGTGATGATGTAGGGAGATCTGGAATTAGAGACTTACAGTATATGGGATTAGGAGCCAGACACAGGAGGAGTTATGGTGTCATTCCAACCTGTAATGAGACAGATGGAAACTCCGTCTAGAGTAAGCAAACAGTTAGAAGAGATGTCCTAGTTAAGAAAGAAAGTTGGAAGTCTAGAGGTTATGTTACAGAAGATGAATCTAGAAAGAGAACTAACTCCAGAATAAAAAGAAGAAGATATGGAGGCTTTTTTGAGAAGAATAGCTATAGAGTATGTTTAGACAAAACAGGATTCAGCTCCTAAAAGGAAGTCAGGTTTTTAGAGGCACCAATAAAGAAGCTGCCATTTGAGAAATAGGTTCGCTTTTGAAGTAGTAAGGTTTCAGAGGTAAATAGATGAAATCGAGATGAGAAGGAATCCTCACCAGAAAGAGCAAAAAATAGGACTTATAGTAGATCTAGAGTATCGACTACAAGTCAAAACCACGAGTTCCCTTATTGAAAGGTACCCACACAGGTACTGGTAGTCAATGTTCTACCACTCCCAGCTAAGTATTTCAGACAATTTCCTTAGAGGAATATGCCAGTAAAGAATAAGATACCTATTGAGGAAGAAGTTAAAGCTGAGGAGATACTAGATAGTATGTTGGAGAGAGAAATAAAAGTGACTCCTAAAGAATTATGGGCTATGGCGCTAAAGTTGCAGGTAGCCTTAAAAGAGATTTTGACAAGCAAACGCTTGAATAAGGATGAATCTAGAGAGGATAAAGATCAGGAAAAAGAAGATAACCAACCACAAAAGAGAGTGGTATCAGTTAACAGTCTAGAGAGTTCAGAGAAGCAACAGGAAGTCATCAAGATAGAGGATGGTGAGATCGTTGAAGTATGAACTGTAGCTGATCCAGTCTTACAGTTCCTAGAGAAATTGAGTTCCGAAGAGCATAATTATCAAATATTTGCAATTGAAGAAGAAGGAGAAAAAGAAAAGAGAGTAGCACCAGATATAGCTCACCTAAGGGTGGTACCAGCTGTGATAAATGGCATTGGAGAAGAAGAAGTGTTATTGGATAGCAGCTCGCAGATAGTCTCAATGACCAAGAAAGTAGCTGCTGCTAATAAAGTTAGCTAGGATCCTAGCCTTAGCATCCAAATGCAGAGTGCAAATAGATCACTATCTAGGACATGCAAACTGGCAAGAAATGTACCTTTTACTCTAGGAGGAGTAATGGTACTCTTACAGGTATATGTGATGGATGCGGCACCTTATACAGTATTGTTGGGATAGCTATTTGATACTATAACAGAGAGTTGGATTGTTAACGATAAGGAAGGGAATTAGACAGTGTGTATTACCTGTCCAAATACTGGGAAAAAGATAGCAATACTGATGTATAAAAGAGAAGAATTGCTAAGGAAAGTGGAGAACTTGGCAAATTTTTAGTAAGCCTTGAGGAATCTGAAACATTCCCTGGAGGAGAGGTTCCCTGTATAATTAAACTAGATCGAGATGGAAGTCCTTTTGTCAGCGAGGTTCTGCCATTAGAAGGAAATACGTTAAGTATGGATGAGTTGATTGTATCTAGAGAGAAGTAAACTAACCTTAGAAGAAGAGAAAGCAATACTTCTAGGACAAATAATGCAGGAAATAAGAAGACCTGATACCCTTCGACAGCACTGGATGGCAGTGGAAGAGGAAATAGGTAATCTAGAGGAAATAGAGGAGGAAGTCATGAGTTGCTTTATAAAGAAATATAAGCCAGTAGCCCTGAAGGTAAAGCCAGTATTGGGAACTTTACCAGAGCAATTTAGAATTACGAGGGAGATAGTAGGTGATCCTTTACAAGGAATATTCAAGTTACCAGAGCATCCACCAGAGTTCAAATCTAGAGGATGTTACACTCTAGAGAGAAAGGAAAAGTTGGATATGGCACATGAAGCAGGATTCTTATGGCTAGAAGAAAGAAAATTAATGCATTGGCTAGTAAGAGAACAGAATAAAGCTTTTGTGTCATAACTTGGCAAAACAGCTAAGTCAATATTTATATTTCTTTTCTTTTTCTTTTTCTTTAGATTATTACTAAGGTGAAGCATGGGAAATATCATGTGACAGTCACAGAATGGTCACATCACAGTCACATCACACACATAGTCACAAGTCACAGTCACAGCATATGACAAAGAAGTCAGCTGATGGACATGAGGACTATGGGAGACAGGGTACATAGCCACAATAGTAATTGTATATATAGTGTAGCAAAATCTAACGGGGACTTTATCGAGTTCTCTTTGTCAATCGCTGAACAAAGAGCAGTTGGCTTCATTCCAGCTTGGAGTTTAGCTTTCTTACTATCACAAATGGTCACTTACTTATTTGTGATTGGTGCTTTAGAATCTTGAAAGGTTCAAAAATGCGAAGTTTAGACAGTGACAAAAGATGTTGTTAAGTCTGAGGTCTAATCCTCAGA
>Ga0153998_1000166_pt1 | contig 12491 bp, 10 predicted proteins | sample TSNC082MetaG_FD_104725 | JGI IMG/M metagenome (GOLD analysis project Ga0153998, IMG submission 104725) | Attine ant fungus gardens microbial communities from North Carolina, USA - TSNC082 MetaG | ecosystem: Host-associated > Fungi > Mycelium > Unclassified | place: USA: North Carolina, Lumber...
CCTCTGAGGTAAGCTTACTCTGGACGATCGGTAGACTACAGACTTACCATTCACATGTAGCAACGTTATCTTTTAGGTAAATACTACGTAGTCGTGCACCTTACAAGGTGACCTCTGAGCAACATTATCTTTTACTTAGTAAAGGTCTTGTGATTATGGGAGTTAGGCACATAGACAAACAGACATTTGTATAGTTCAAATCTAATAGAGAACTCTATCAAGTTCTTCCTGAACATCTGCCTTGAGTGAACTCTGAGTCTTTATGACTTTATTTACATTAATAGTTACAAAGAGAACTTAACAGAGTTCTCTGATCAATTGCTCAACTACTTATACAGTTTCACTATTTGTTTATATTTACATTGATCTAATCTACAGACCTAAGAGATTGGCAGTTTAGCTCCCTTTTATGTTATCTTATTTATATTTTTTCTTATCATAGTTGTCATAACTTGGAAAAATAGCTAAGTTATTATTTATATTTCTTTTTCTTTTATCTTGGACTTACTACACAGAAGGGAGTATGGGAAAGCATTATGTCACATAGTCACATAGTCACAGTCACATAACATCACATAATGGGTCACATGATAGGCATGGGAAAGTAGTGCATAGACCATGTAGTAGTTGTATAAGTAGTGTAGAAAATCTAATAAGAACTCTATTGAGTTCTCTTTGTCAATTGCTGAACAAAGAGCAATTGGCTTAATTCCAGCTTGGAGTTTAGCTTTCTTACAACAGTCAAGGCAACTTATGACAAAACATAAATTAAGCCAAGACTTAGTTATATATCTAATCTTTTGGGAATTATTTAAAGGCACTTCTCAACTTGTACATAGAACTTTAGCCAAGGTGACTTAAATCTACTCCAAGTCTGAGTTGACAAGGAGAACTCAATAGAGTTCCCATTAGATTTTCTATACTACTTATATAACTACTACATGGTCTGTGCACTACTTTTCCACACTCATCATGTGACTGTGACTATGTTACACTTGTAATGTGACACTTTCCTGCACTCTTTCCTATATAGTAAGTCCAAAAGAAAAAGAAAAGAAATATAAATAATAACTTAGCCGTTTTGCCAAGTCATGACACCACTTTCCTCTTAAGTTTTCTCAGGACAAGGAATTTCTTATAACTCATAGTATAGGTCAACCATGTTGCCTATATTATTGTTATCTTCTTCTGTCCATTCTCTTACTCCTAATTTTTTTTGCTCTATTTTCTCTTCTTCTTCTCTAATCATTTTCAATACTTCTCTCTCATTTCTTTGTTTTCCTTTCCATTGTCTTCAATTTCTCTCTAGTCTTCTCCAATATTCTTGGTCATACTATTTATCTGACTACCCAAACAATTTCTTTGCCATAAATCTTCCTAGTAGTTCTCCTCTTTTAAATGTTCCTTTTTCTTGCTCTTGTCTTCTAACATTCTTTATGTCCTATTGGTACTCTTTTTCAAATTCTTTGATTGCTTCTTTAGTATTTTCCAGATTTTCCCTTCCTTCCCAAGTATTTGATTCCACTGTAAATCACTTCTATCTTACCAAGTACTTGTTCTTTTCTCTTATCTACTGCTTATTCAAAATCCTCTCTACTTCCTACTCTTCTTTTCTCTTGATTATCACTGGAGCTAGTTGCTCCTTTCTTTGCTCCTCTACTTGCCCTATGTATCTACATATTCTACTAACATTAACTACCAGGTGTATCTTTACTGTACTAGATAGTTCTAATTTGACTGTGTTTGATAATACAATCTTCTTTACTCTATAAGGCCCAACAAACCTTTTCATCAACTTCTCTGTCCTTTTTTTGACCATCTGGTACTTTAGATCCTTAGTACTCAATATCACTAAGTCTTCTACTTTATAGTTGTTGACCTCTACTCTCTTTCTATTTGTGTACTTCTTCATTTCTTTTTGTGCTTTACCTAGCACTGCTTTTGCCTCTTCCTGTATTTCTTTCATCTTCTCAATAAATTTTTCTGCCCCTTTATATTTCCCTTTCTTTCTCCTCTTGAATCTTATTTTTGGATCTTGCCTGTAATTTGCCTTGAAAAGCAACACCCTAGTACTTGAATGCATTTTATTATTATATACAAACTTTGCTGTTCCCAACTATTCTGGCCACTGTTCTTGCCCATAATCAATAAATATCCTTAAGTACTGTTCTGGCTCCTGATTAACCCTCTCTATTTGTCTATCTGTCTAAGGGTAGAACACTGTCAACAATTTACTTTCTATTCTAATGTTCTATTCAACTCTCTCATTAACCTTATTGCAAATTGTGGTCCCCTATCCAATATAATACTTTCGGGTAGACCATGCAACTTCCATACATTATTCCTAAACAATCTAACTAGTCTCTCTGCTAACATTTTCTCTGTAATAGATATAAAGTATACTATTTTTATCAATCTATCAACTACTACTAAGATTGAATCATATTCTTGAGCCAAAGGTAGCTTTATGATAAAATCTGTTGATATATGTATCTAAGACTTTTCTGGAATTGAATTTGGCATTAGTTTCTTTGCTAGTTGTTCTGTGTGATTTTTGTTGTACTAGTAGGCATTATATCATGACTTGGCAAAATAGCTAAGTCATTATTAATATTTCTTTTCTTTTTTTTTTCTTTGAACTTACTACTGTCACAAACTTCATTTGGTCATATCTCTACCAATTCTTTGACAATTCCCACGGTCTCAAAGCCAGCTTAAAGCCCTTAAGAAGACCTTTCGATCGATACCAGTCATGTCTCGAGGCGATCAATAATGGCTGAGATATTAAGCAGATCAACTGGTAACCACCATGTTACCATTTATTAAATCACTAATATCTTGGAAACCGCCGCGATCGATGCTTTAGTTCTAGGCTCAGCAGAAGCCTTCTTCATAATGCTCAGAATGAGCCTAGAACAACCTCAAGGTGATTAATATTAGTGAAGATATGAAGGCCTCAATGTTTGCACATAGACTTCATTAATTACCCATAGATAATCATCTGTCCTTTTCTTAGAACAAAGGACAGCCTCCATATGGTTAGGTTATCACTATTCCAGTACAAAGACACTACCATATATAGAACAATAGGTAGTAATCAGATGATGATCTGTACTAATACACAGACCATCACAATTATGTATATAAGGACTCATAGTCTGAGGATTAGACCTCAGACTTAACAACATCTTTTGTTGCTTGTCTAACTCTGCTCATAAGCACTTTTGAATCTATATCTCAATTCATCACAAATCAAGTAAGTGACCATTTGTGATAACTACATAGGAGAGAGTATAAGAAAGTATTATATCACAAGTGTCATAATCACATGATAGGAAGTCACAGGTGATGTCACATGATGGGTCACATGATGAGTATGGGAAAACAGTATACAGACCATATAGTAGTTATATAAATAGTATAGAAAATCTAATAGAAAATCTAATAGAAACTCTATTAAGTTCTCTTTATTAACTCAGACTTGGAGGGTAATTAAGTTGTCTAGGCTAAGTCACTATATATTGCACCTCTCTATATACTGCTTCACTTTTTTTATAACTCCTGGCCACCAAAAATTCCTAATGATCAACTCTACTGTCTTTCACTGTTCTCCATGACCTTTCACTGGCATATTGTGATATAGCCTGATAATTTTTGCTCTCAATTTGTTGTCTTTTGGCATATATACCTTTCTTTCTTGTATATTATACTATCAACCTCTCTTCATTCCTTGTCTCTCAATATCTTCACTTCTACCTAGCTTTCACCACTTTATTATCTTTTACTTTTGACTTTTTAACTTTCTCTAGTAGATCTACTTCATCCACTATAATTTCTACTGCTTTTGTTCTTCTTATTTCTAGCTATTCTAGTTTTACCAGTATTTCATTCTTGTTGTCTTTTTCCACTTCAATTTCCTAGTTTGGTCTTCTGCTTAGACTATCTGCTTTTTCTATCTTACTCCTTGGAATATGCTTTAGCGTAAAATTAAACCTGAGTAGGTATCAAGCCTATCTTGCTTATCTCCAATTCAATTTCTATGCCTTCATAAAGTATTCAAGGTTTTTGTGATCTATCCAGATCTCAAATTTAATTACTGCTCATTTCAAGAAGTGTCTATGCTTCTAAATATCTGACTACTGCTAGTATCTCTTTGTTATGTATCTTATAATTTCTTTTAGTATCATTAAGAGATTTTGAAATGAAAGCAATCAACCTCTACATTTTATCAGGGCACTTCATTGACAGTACTTTTCCTATTGCATAGTTTGAAGCATTAGCTTCTACTCTAAATTCTTTGTCTAAATCTGGGGCTACTAATACTAGCTTTGTCATAAAGACTCTTTTTAATTCATCAAATACTTTTTACTACTCTTGTTCCCACTGCCACTTTACATTCTTCCTTGTTAATACATTCATTGGTCTTGTTACTTAAGTAAAATTCTTAATAAACCTTTTATAATAATTTACAAGGCCTAAGAATTTCCTGACATCTTTTACATTTTTGGGCTCTGGCTAACTAAGTACTCTATCCACCTTTTCTTTTTCCATTTCTATTTTGTTTGGTCCTATTACTATTCCCAGAAACCCAATTTTCCTCACTTTTCATACATATTTCTTTGGTTTGATATATAAGTTATTCTCTTTTAACCTTCTCAATACTTTTTCTACAATTTTGTCATGTCCTTTCTCTATTTTCATTCCTACTAGTATATTATTTACAAACACTGCAACTTTTCCTTCATTTATCAAGCTCCTCAAAATTTTATTTATTATCACCTGAAAGGTTGCTAGTAATTTGGCATTCCAAAGAACATTACTGTTGGCTTGAAGAAGCTCACATATATTGTAAATGCTTTCTTTCACTTATTTTTTTCTTTTATCCTCATGTTATTGAACCTCTATCATAGATTCATTTTCATAAATACTTTCTTACTTCCTATATTATTAATTAAGTTTGTTATCAATAGTAATGGATAGTTATTCTTTATGGTTTGGTTATTTAGACTGTAGTAGTTTATAACTATCCTTTTGCTTCTATTCTTCTTTCTTACAAAGAATACTAGTAACGTCTAAGAGGATTTTGATAGTCTAATATACCTCTTTCTTAACTGGTCATTCACAAATTTCTGAACCTTTTCTTTCTCATTCTTGGATAAAGGGTAAATTCTTTCTTTTTGTGGTTTAAATATCTCTTTAAGATCTATAGCATAATCCCAAGTTTTTCTAGTTGGTATTCTTTTGGATTTTATTTTCCCAAATACTTTTCTTTATTTCAAGAATTTTCTTGGGACCAACTTCTTAATTTTTTTATGATTCTCTTCTATTTCTTTCTTTTTTCCCCAATCTTCTTTATTGTTTATCACCTATCTAACTATTTTCTCCTCTTTTAGGATTGCCACCCTTTTTTTCTTCTTTTACTTTTGTTCTGCTACATAAGGGCAGACATTTCATCATTTTAACTTCTCTTGTCTTTTAGTTTATCTCAGGATTATGTATTGCTAACCATGGTATTCCCAAGATTATATTTGTTTTTCCTAAGTTGCATACATTCATTCTCATTCTTTCTATGTGGTTTTTGTAATACATATTCACCTTTACTTGATGTGTAATTGCTTCTCCATTATTATAAGTTCTTTTAACTATTAGCAGTTTCTTTAGCTTCTGCAATTTAAACTCTTGTTTTGCTGCTAGCCTTTTATCCATAAACACCCCAGTTATGCTATTATTCAAGAGTGCTTTAACTATGACACCTTTATATATGTCAATTTTCTCTATCCTAATGATCAACTATACTTTTCTCAGCATTTTGAAAGTTTGCCTGACCTTCCTTTGCTTACCCCCTCTTTTGCTATATCTTCTGGGTCTCTTGCCCATGTGTTGTCTTGCTGTACTTTTCCCTCAATGGAGCATGCTACTTTTCCACCTGTTTCCTTTTGATATCTATACCATTTCAGTTTCTCTAACTATCTTTTGGAAATCATCCCCTGTCCTTTGTTTTTCTTTATATAATACCTTTGCTTTTCACATCTTTCATATGCCAAATACGATACTATCACTTCTTTTATGTACCATCCCAGCTCAAGCAGGCATGCCTTGTTAAGACTCTAAACCTCAAAGTAGAATATATACTCTACTCAAAGCTTATGTCAATACTTGACATTTTTATATTCCTTAACAGAGGATCCAGTTAAGGTTTTCAGTGAAGTTATATTACAAGTAAGAGTATCGAGACTTTTAGTCATACTCTACATTATAGTCCAAAGATGTCATGACTTGACAAAATGGCTAAGTCAATATTTATATTTCTTTTCTTTTTCTTTTCTTTTCTTTTAGATTATTACTAAGGTGGAGCATGGGAAATATCACATAACAGTCACAGAGTCACAAAAGCATAACTGAGGTCATAGAATGGTCACAAGTCACATCACGTCACATATGGTCACAAGTCATAGTCATATCATGTGACAAAGAAGTCAGCTAACAGGCATGAGGACTGCGGGAGACAAGGTGCATAGCCACAATAGTAATTGTATATATAGTGTAGTAAAATCTAATGGGGACTCTATCGAGTTCTCTTTGTCAAACGCTGAACAAAGAGATAGCTGGCTTAATTCTAGTCATTAGACTTTGGCTGCTGACAAAAGACTAAAGAGAGTATGGGGTTATAAGAGTAGGAGTTTTACACAAGAATCACAAAAAGAGAGAACTTGCTATTCTCATTCTTTCTAGACTATATTTATACTATCTAAAATTGTGACTACCATTACTACTAGTATAACTAGAGGTGACAAGTTGAGTCATTACTTTAAATAGATAAGTCTAATGATTTTTCTTTTAGTACTGTCCTATTTGTGTCCAGATTACTGTTTAAGAATTATCTGAGAATTGTCTGAGAGTTCAATATTTCTGTCTTTGTTTAATCTAGAACTTGTGCTCATGCAAAAGCTATAAATAGCTTTTACTATTGTCTTCCTTTTCTTCTTTCATAGAGATGTTATTGTCTATTAACTCTTATAATAGTCACTTATTATCACTCCATAGTTGGTAATAGCCATAGTCCTATCTCATTGTCATAACTTGGCAAAACAGCTAAGTTATTATTTATATTCTTTTTTTTCTTTTAGTTTTAGTTTCTCATAGATAGACATATGAGAGTAAAATGACTCATAGGGAAGTGCAGGATATTAGGACTAGATTAGGATTACCAGATGTATATATATAGTGTATAAAATCTAATGGGAACTCTATCGAGTTCTCCTTGTCAACTCAGATAAGGAGTGAGATTAAGGTCAACCTGACTAAACCTTATACCAGAACTCGATAGCACTTCTAGAGTACTATCTGCCTTGGACCTTACTTATCTTTAATCTCATTTAAATTAACCCTTGGCTGGTGATCACCATAATCACTAGCTACTTCTATACATAGCTAGGTCCTTGGCTTAAGGGAACTTTACTGTCAGTTAGGGATAGTGGATAAAAATGTAGTATCAAGCTTGGGTATTACTACTGAGACCTGATCTCATAATCAAGTGGTGTTTAGTAGATACTTGTTGTCAGAGAGCCAAACTCTGTGCCAGAATTAAGCCAACTGTTCTTTGTTCAGTATTTGACAAAGAGAACTCAATAGAGTCCCTATTAGATTTGCTACACTATATATACAATTACTATTGTAGCTATATATCTTGTCTCCCATAGTTCTCATGTCTATCAGCTGACTTCTTTGTCACATACTGTGACCATTTCTGTGACCATTTCTGTGACTACTATCACACCTTTTTGTGACTCTATGACAGTTATGTGATACTTTCCCATGCTCTACCCTAGTAATAAAGAAAAGAAAAGAAAAGAAATATTAAATAATAACTTAGCTATTTTGCCAAGTCATGACACTTCCTCTGTTTTTGTCTCCACCAGTACATCGTCTACAAATACTGCGACCTTTCCTTTGTTTATTAAATCCCTTAAGATTTCATTCATCATTGCCTGGAATATAGCAGGCGAGTTTGTCATCCCAAAGAACATTACTATTAGCTTGAAGGAACCTATGTGTGTTATGAATGTCCCTTTCTACTCATCTCCCTCTTTTATTCTTACATTATTGAACTCCCACCTGAGATCCATCTTAGTGAATACTTTTTTACTCCCTATGTTGTCAATTAACTCTGTAATTAATGGGAGTAAGTAGTTATTCTTTATTGTCTGATTGTTCAGGTTATAGTAGTCTATCACCATCCTCTTACTGCCATCTTTCTTGTCTATAAAAAACACTAGCGATGTTTGAGGTGATTTTGAGGGTCTGGGTAAATCCTTTCCTTTTGTGGTTTGAACATCTCCTTGAGATCTATAGCGTTGTCATGCCGGACAGCTGTTTAGGCAATAAAAGTGACATTTTTTACCATAATAATGAGAATAACCAGCTTGAGAGACAAGTTTGGCCCCCCAGAGATATTATTAGATGCCCAGTTGTGGACTCAAGCATACTACTTGAGTAGCAAAGTAGTGGCTATAATTACCACTACAGAAACCTCATAAACATTGTCCAGAGAATTTTATAACAAATCTATAACAGAACTCCTCTCTAGAGTGCTCTCAAGAGCAGAAAGGACCTTCAAAGATGTTTTCTATAAGGATAATGTCATATCTTGGTAGCAGTGACTTATTTATAACATCTAGGTTACTATCAGAGCAGGGCCATCATTGCTGATAGCTAATTATAGCAAGAACTAGCAAGATGAGTTCTCTCAAGGATTGTATTGCAAACATAACAGAAGAAGACTGAGGCTCAAAGATGTGATGAGGTATAGAGGAGTAGTAGAAGGGCTAGAGAGGTCAGGCAGAGAGGTTAGATAGAGAGATAGAAGAAGAGGTATTTGATGAAGACAATATGCTCAAGAGCCATATATTGTTTAGAGAAGAACCCCAGGAGTAGGATTAGAGGAGTGGAGAGTGGTAGCCAAGTGATTGGGAGAGGTGCCATCTCATTATTTCACTCTTACTATCTTTGGGAATTTGGAATTTTTCTTTGTTTCTTTTCTTTTGTTGTATCATTGCTTTATAATCCTAATAAAATACTCTAGGGCACAGAAGAGACAAAAAAATACTTTTCCCCCTATTGTCTCTTCCTCTATTGCTCTAGAGCTGAAAGGCTATTTGAGTAATTTGAGGTTTTTCTTTTGTGTCTGCTTTATGAAAACTTTATAAAACTTCTCTTAAAGAGAGACTCAAGCCCTAATGAACCCGGGCATTCGCTTATGCTAGGAGCTAACTACTCGCTACATATCATTGAAGTTAGCTTCTAGTTGTATAGTCAGTCGAAGAAGAGCTCACATAATGGTATGAGAGTTCTAGGTAGTACTGCTATATCGACAGCAAGCCAGGCTACTAGACTAGGTAAGGGCAGTAGTGTCACAGCACGAGATGAATGCGTGCCTTAGGGATTCTATTATGGTAAGGGTTCACTCGAGTGAATACTAAAAACAGTTTTTCTTAGGTTTCTATTTAATATGTTTTGGTTATTCCTTAGACATTCACCTTTAGTAAGCTCTCTATTATTTGATTTATCTCCCTAGTATCTACTTGTTTAGTGCATAATTGTGAAGCAGTTTGGAGATTTTGCCTTTCTGATCTTGCTTTTACCTTTGTTTTGTGATCAAATCTTTTGATCCCCATCAGCAGAATATTATTGCCATTGTGGTCCTTAAGATTTCTTTGCCTTAAAAAGGACACCATTCACTGGAGAGAGCATGCAATGTTGCATATATTGCTATTGAGGAACTCACTTGTACTAAAAAGTGAAGTAGCTATGAAGTTATTGTCCCATAGACTAGGGTTAGGTGGAACATTAGTGCTGTATGGAATGACTATGGGAGGAAAAGACTCCAATGACATATGGGTGATGCTGTTAGACACAGGTGTGGGTGTTTTCTTGTTGTAGACACGTGGTGGTTAGGAAGAGAGAAGGGAGAAATTGTATAATAGAGCTGTATTGTTCATAGGTAGGAATAAATCAAGGATTTCTACTTCTGTATTGTTTACAAAAGTGACTCACTTGGCATAGTCTATCTCAGACAAAGAAGACTCGTCCATGGAGGAAAGGGAGGTATTGCATGAACCTCCTGTGCTTATATGGGAGAGTGGCTGTCCTAATTGTATGTTAAAAGCATCATTTTCAGGCCTAATGCTAGTTGACTCAAGACTCATGATTGACAAGCAAGTAATCTAAAACACACAAGAAGAGAAGTTTACACTAAACTGCACTCGGGCACTGTCACGCCACACAAATCTTTAGGCAAAGTAGGTGGTAATTTACACCCTAATAACCAGAGTAACCAGCTCAAGAGACGAGTTCGGCCCCCCCAGAGACGTTCCTTTAGACGCCTAGTCATAGACTCAAGCATCTAGCTTGAGTAGCAGGGTAGTAGCTGTGACCACTGCTACATACACCTCATAGACGCTTGCCCAGGTGCCCTATATCAGATTTATAGTGGATTTCCCTTCTAGAAGTGCTCTTGAGAACAGAGGTGAACTTAGATGGGTTACTATAACCTGAGTAACATCCCATCTCTACGGCCGGCAGCGTTATTCATAGAGCAGTTACAATTAGAGCTGAGCCATCATCACTGATAGCTAATTATAGTAGGATCAAGAGAGTTGAAGTCACATTGCAACGGTAGTAGAAGGAAACTGGAGGTCAGAGAAGCAAGGAGGCATAAAAGAAATGTAGCAGGAACTAAGGAGAATAGGGAGAGAGGCTAAGAGAGATGGTTTAAGAAAGACAATGCACTCAAGAGCGAGACAACTCAAGATCGCTGTCTCTGTCTACAGCCTAGTAAGAGGCTCGAGACCTGACCATCGTGCAGAGAAGGATTCTAGAAGTAGGGTTAGAGGATCAAGAAGTGGGTACCTAGTGTTTAGAAAGGCACCGTCTCATCATTGTGGTCTTACTATGTTTGGGAATTCGGAGGATTTCTTTGTTCTAATTTCTTTATTGTCTTGCTTGCTTTGTAATTCTAATAAAATACTCTAGGGCACAGAAGGGAACTCAAGCATCACACCCCCACCATCACCCCTCTCTGTTGCTCTAGAGCTTAATGGCTATTTTGAGTGACTAAGTTTCCTACTTTCTAAGTGTTTTACTTTACTTTCTAAACACCTACCAAACCTCTCCCTTGACGCGGAATTCGAGCCCCAACAGACTTGGGTATTTGCTTACACTAGGAGTTAATAGCTTGCTATGTGTCATTGGAGTCGGCTTCCAGTTATACAGTCAGCTGAAGAAGAGCCCACATGACAGCATGGGAGTTCTAGGTAGTTCTGCTATATTGACAGTGAGCTAGACTACTAGACTAGATAAGGGCAGTAGTGTCACGACATGAGATGAACACGCATCTTAGAGATCCTATTCCAGTGAGATCTACCTCGAGTGGATTCTTAAGTTTCTTTATTATTATTTCTTTTGGTTATTCGAGTTCCCCCTTTTATTCCACCCTCTGTTTAAGCTCTCTTTTATATTTGATTATCTCCCCAGTGCCTACTTGTTTAGTACACAACTGTGAAACATCTTGGAGATCATTATATTTTCATTTGTTATCACCCTTGTCTCGAGATCAAATTCCCTTTGATCCCCATCAGCGCTACCAATGGTGTTGGTGGCAAGAGTAAAAGAAGCAATGTATTAGATGAAGATGCTAAGCCAAGAACAAAACTAAAATATTACTACACAGGGAATTGGTCATAACAAATTTATTATGTAATGAGTCAAACAGAATAGGAAAAATAGGAGGGTTGACTGGGGTTGTGTGTCAGGGAAATTCAATAGTGTGATTGCCTCAGGATAATTTGGAAGTAGCCTTATTAGATAAGTTAGTATTATGTAATTAGTAACTCTTGTACCTTGACACCTGGAGATAAGCCATGTCTTATGTAGCATAAGAGGATTCTCCTGGAGTTCACTCCAATTGCCCTTACAGGCACTATGCAACAGGTCATACAGAAAGGAGCAGATAGTGAGTGAAGCAAACTGATTGAGACACTATGCAACAGGTCACACATAAAGTTGAAGAAAGGATGCATAGGGGGACTAACTACAATACAATACAATTTAAATGAAAATATAGTCAACTCCATTCAGAATTAGAGAGGTTGAAAGCTGTGCCATAGGCACAGTGAAAGCCTTGCCTCATCATCAACATCAAAAGTAGTTATGTAATTGACCATATTTCTTAAAGGCAGCAATTACCAGGAAATATGCCTACTTCATATCGTCCCATAAACTTGGTCTCAACTGGACATACAATACCCACATCTATCACAGCCCTGTCTTTTGATCCAGTCTCGGACATCTTATGGGCGGGTGCCAACAATGGAGTTGTAACAGCGATTTATAGTTCTCGCGGCTACCGTGGGGTTTTTTTTCCTGTGGGTGGCAATCTTGCAGTGAATAAACTTTCTGCCGGAGACAATTATGTACGAGCTCTCGGTCTAGCC
>Ga0153998_1000171_pt1 | contig 12438 bp, 15 predicted proteins | sample TSNC082MetaG_FD_104725 | JGI IMG/M metagenome (GOLD analysis project Ga0153998, IMG submission 104725) | Attine ant fungus gardens microbial communities from North Carolina, USA - TSNC082 MetaG | ecosystem: Host-associated > Fungi > Mycelium > Unclassified | place: USA: North Carolina, Lumber...
GCTCCCTTCCTACAACAGTAAGGCCACAGTCAGCTTGCTTTGCTTACTGCCTGTTCCAATTTTATTCCAATTTATCCTAATTTATTTGAATTTATTCTGAATTTATTTGAATTTTGTAGAATTCTTAAGTGAAAAGCAAGGTCATGTGACAAAGTTGCTTGGTCAGTTCTGAGTCAGCAGCCATCTTCCCATATCGGTCTCGCATACATACTAGATTATGACTAGGTTTATTATTTTCTCTATATTTTTTGTATATTTCTTTTGTATTTCTCTAAATTTCTCTAAACCTATAAAAACCCCCACTTAGTAAGGAGAGAGCAAGTAATCTTAGTTGCTTCTTTCCTCTATTTGGGTTTTAAAAGTGGAAATCTATTTTTGGAGTGATCAGATCAGTGATTAAGTTACTTCAACTCAAGACTGAGTCAAACCAAAGAGACTACAGGACAAAGTGACTTAGCTACAGAGACAATGTCATAGAAGCTCTAAAACAGAGTTTAGCATTGCTAGGGAGTTGTAAGAGAATCACTTGGTAGCAACCTGAATCACACTCAGTATTAGTGACTGAGGCGAACTTAAGTTAGATCAATGAATAGCCCAGGAGATCAAACTAATGTTGAGGTAAGGTATTCTACTGTACATCACTAGCTACTTATACTAGACTAGCTTGGTCTGTGCGCCGGTTGCTACAGAAACACAGATCAAGACACTAATAACTACACTATCTAATAAGGCTATGTAATACATACTATAGTGACGAGAACAAGAGGGAAGAGAACTATTAATAGCAGACTCTGAGGATCCAAGGGTGAGCTAGATAATGCTTACCCATACCAGGTTATTTAAGCTACTATAGGCTGTCCCCTTACAGGAGTCAAGTTATACAGGGAGGATTCAAAGTCTCATATCTGATCACATAGTCAAGAGTGCTACTGTGAGGATAGTCTGATCATATAGCCAGAGAGTGCTACTGTGAGGACAACTTTGAAACAGGGCATTAGGGCAACACCAGGCAGGCAGGACTCAGGCACAAGGCCAACACAGTAGTCTAGAATCGAGTTTCAAACATTACTGCTACCACAGTACACCAGCAGAACTTTAATTTCACAACTTCTTTTAACCTTCATCTTCTGAATTCATTTCCCCACAAATTTGCACAAGGGACACTGTACTGATACATGGTGTCAACTAGGGTGTTTTCCTTAGGAGCTCACACATTTTATCTTTATTTAAACTTTTATTTTCACTGCTATCTAAACAGTAGTTGGGGAAATTTCTATTTAAAAAGAAAACAGAAAAACCCCTAGCATAAACAGCTTCTTTAGCATGTAGTCCAGATATCTGATGTGTTAAGGAAAACTTTGTTGCCAGGGTTGAACACTAGAGCTAGAGTTCTTTGTTGGTCATAGTATCTTTTCATATCGTCCTATGCCTTATGGATCGCAGATTTTGCTTCTTCAATTGCCATCCTCATCCTTTCCATGAATTCATTGACTGTCTCTAGACTGGAAGGGTTCTGCTGGGGTTCAAAGCCCATGCAAGGAAGCCATTCAGTATCAAGCAGGAACAAAGGCTGTTGAGTAGCGGAGTGGAGGTGATTGTTGTGCTAGAACTCTGCCATGAATAAGAGGTTGTACTAATTGTCTTGCCGCTCATTCACAAAGAGCTGGAGGTACTAGTCCAACTCTTGGTTGACGCACTCTATCTGTCTATCAGTCTAAGAGTGCCAGGCTATGGAAGACACCAACTTTATTTTTAGCAGGTGGTAAAGTTCTCTAGTGAAATGAGCTATGAACTGAGGTCTATGGTCCGAGATTACACACTTCGGAAGACCGTGAAGCTTTCAGACTTGATACAGGAAAAGCTGTTAGATATGCTCTGGAAAGTCCTTTAATAATATTTAGGTGATTAATTATTTAGTAGGTTACCTGACTTGATGTGTAATTCCCTGTGGACTTGAAGTTAGCACTCTGTCACTTACAGTTGTCCATAGGTGATAGCTAGCTATAGTCTCTTTCAATAAAGTCACTTACAGTTGTCCACAGTTACTAGGATCTCACAGCTATCACCACTGTCCAGGTTCTAACAAAAGCCTAACTGCTCTCTCCGCTGTCACTGTCGTGTGCGCTAGAATAAAGTGTGCCCTTTTTGACACTGACTCCACTACTGTTATCACTGCGTCATGTCTAGAGGAGAAGATGAGTTCCACAACAAAATCCATGCTAAGTGTGTCCCATTGCAAGTCTGGGATCTGGAGAGGGTGCAATTTGCCTACCAGAGCCTGCCTTATCGGTTTCATTCTGAGGCAGAGGTCACAGGTGCTGATGTACTGTTCAATGTACCTAGACATTTGAGGCTACCAGTAGTCCCTAGAGACTAACTCTAGTATTTTCCAGCATTCAGAGTGTCCAGCGACCTTCGTATCATGGCACAGTGAGACTATATCTTCATTGTCAGGGGCCCTTTTGCCATAGTCTGGTCTCCGCGATAATACATTTGGCTTCCCCATAGAATGTCCTGGGTGGTGGATCAATTTGAAGTCAAAGCGGGCTAAGTAAAGAGACCAGCGAGCCTGGCGATGGTTGAGTTTCTTAACTGTCATGAAGTACTCTAGGTTCTTGTGGTCTGTCCAGATCTCTACTGGGTGTTGGGCTCCCTTCAGAAAGTGTCTCTACTCTTCCAGTGTGCAGATGATAGTGAGCATCTCCTTGTCATGGATCTCATAATTCTACTCCACCAGAGACAGGGATTTGCTGTAGAAGGCTACTAGGTGCCATCTCTCTTCTCTGGGCAGTTGCTGGAAGAAGACAGTTCTGGAGGCAAAGTCTGAACTGTTAGCCTTGATGCAAAAAAGTTCTAAGTCTTGAGGTAATACCAAGACCGGAGCAGTAGTCACTGCTATCTTGAGACATTTGAAAGCTTTCTGCTTCTTGGTATCCCAGTTCCAGGCCTTGTTGGAACGAGTGAGGTCAAAGAAGAGGTCTGGCTATAGTTGAGAAATCCTAGATAAAGTAATAGTAGAAGTTAACAAAGCCTATGAAAGCTTGCATGTCAGTCTAGTTCTCTAGGGTAGGCCAATTGCAGACTTTAGCAACTTTAATAGGGTTTATCGCAACCTTGTTTTCTGTGATAACCAGTCTGAGGTATTCAATCCACTTCTAATAGAACTTACACTTCTCCAGGTGGAGGAATAACTTGTGTTCTGCTAGTATTTTCAAGACCCTCTGGACTGCTCATTTATGTTTCTCTTTCATCTTCATAAAGATCAGAATGTCATTCAAGTATACTACTATGATCTCTTCAGCTATGAGGGTTCTGAAGACGTCGTTCATCATAGATAGTGGAACTATTGGTTATCCCAAAGAACATCATAAGAGATTCAAAGAGACCATGATTAGTACGGAAGGCCACTTTCCATTCATCTCCAGGCTTGATGCATACATTATTGAAACTCTAGCAGACGTCAAGTTTTGTGAAGTACTTGGCTCTGCAGAGCTGGGAAACAAGTTCAGAGATTAGTAGGAGAGGGTATCTTTTTTTAATAGTTATGGCGTTTAGCATGTAATAGTCTTGGACTAGTCAGAGCAAACCATCTTTCTTCTTAATGAAGAACACAGGGGCTGCCATGGGGGACTTAGAAGGTCAGATTTGTCCAGTATGCAGGTTTTTCTCCAGGAAGGCATCTAACTCAGCTTGTTCTAATGAGGACAGGGGATAGACTTTTGATGACTTAGGCTCTGCTCCAGGGATCAGTTCAATAGCGTGATCCCATTTGTGATGCTCTGGCAGTATGTCAAAGTCCTCCTTAGCGAACACGAATTGGAACTCTGCGACATAGGCAGGCAGTGAAGTAGTAGTGGTCTATGTCTTCTTACTGTATCTTCCGTGAGACGCTGGGAGGTCATAGTCATAGCTTGGAGGTCAACCTGGATAAGCTCTAGGAAAACGCATATAAAGAACAGTCAGTCTCCAAGCTTCCAACCTAGTTGGTACATTCAGAGAGGCACTTCCTCGAGCTTTAGCTCTTTTTGGAACAGGAGTATGGGTCTGTCATGACACAATCAGAGAGCCTAGAGTTCAGTCCTCTTCTGGTAGGTCTGTTCCTTCTGTAGGACATGTTCTTTTTCACACCAGAGAGGACAATGGGTTATTTCAACTTCTCTTTTTTCCTAGTCAACCTTGGGGTTGTGGTCCTTGAGCCAGTTGTAGCCTAGGATTAGACTCTGTTTCCCAAGTCCAGAGACAGCTAAAAGCATTTTTTCAGAGTGAGTTTTGTAGTAGAGAAGTACATCCACGACCTTAGAAATCTATTTTACCTTGTTAGGGGAGCTGTTGACATTGAAGACTGGGATATTATATAAGAGGGTCTGAGTGTTTATTCCTTTTGAATGGATGAAATCCCTGTCAATGAAGCTCTTGGTTGCTTCACTGTCTAAGAGGGCTTTAACAGAGTGAAGTTCGCTTGTGTCTGTAGTTCTGATTTCTACTGGCAGAAGTAAGGAAGTTCCTCGCACATTCAAGGTACTGATCGAGAGGAACTTGGGCAGTTTTTTTCTCACTTGGGTTTATGGAGCAGAGCAGAGACTAAAGGAGTGAGAGATAGTATGTCTAGTAGTTCACTGTCAATTGTATTGGTATCCTCTATAGTTAATACAGTGAACTTATTTACTGGTGACTGGGGTATACTTATCGCTGGCTGCTGATGGGGATCAAAGGATTTGATTATGAAACAAAGGTGAAAGCAAGGTCAGAGAGGCGAAATCTCCAAACTGCTTCACAATTGTACACTAAACAAGTAGGCACTAGGGAGATAAATCAAATAATAGAGAGCTTACTGAAGGTGAATGTCCAAAGAATAACCAAAACATATCAAATAGAAACCTAAAAAGAAAAGAACTGTTTTTAGTATTCACTCGAGAGAACCTTTACCATAATAGGATCTCTAAGGCATGCGTTCATCTCGTGCCGTGACACTACTACCCTTACCTAGTCTAGTAGCCTGGCTCACCGTCGATACAGCAGTACTACCTAGAACTCTCGTGCTGTCGTGTGAGCTCTTCTTTAGCTAACTATACAACTAGAAGCTAACTCCAATGTCCTGTAGCGAGTGGTTAGCTCCTAGCATAAGCGAATGCCCAAGTCTGTTGAGCTTGAGTCTCCCTTTGAGGGAAGTTTTATAGAGTTTTCATAAAGCAAACAAAAGAAAACCTCAAATCACTTAAATAGCCTTTCAGCTCTAGAGCAACAGAGGGAGAGATAATGGGGGGGGAAAGTCCTTTTTTTCTCTGTGCCCTAGAGTATTTTATTAGGATTACAAAGCAATGATACAACAAAAGAAAAGAAACAAAGAAAACTTTCAAATTCCCAAAGATAGTAAAAGTGAAATGATGAGACGGCACCTCTTTTGATCACTTGGCTACCACTCCCCACTCCTCTAATCCTACTCCAGGGGTTCTTCTTTAAACAATAGATGGCTCTTGAGCCTTTTGCTGGGCTATAGAGAGAGGTAGTGATCTCAAGTCATCTTGCTCTCGAGCACGTTGTTTTCATCAAACACCTCTTCTTTCATCTCTCTATCTGACCTCTCTTCCTGACCTCTCTAGTCCTTCTACTACTCCTCTATACCTCATCACATCTTTGAGTCTCAGTCTTTTTCTATTAGGTTTGCAATGCAGCTTTCGAGAGGACTCGTCTTGCTAGTTCTTGCTATAATTAGCCATCAGCGATGATAGCCCTGCTCTGATGGTAACCTAAATGTTATAAATAAGTCACTGCCATCAAGATATGACATCATTCTGTTAGAGAACATCTAAGGTTCTTTCTGCTCTCGAGAGCATTCTAGAGGGGAGTTCTGTTATAAATCTGTTATGAAATTCTCTGGATAATCTTTATGAGGTTTCTGTAGTGGTGGTCACAGCCACTACTCTGCTACTCAAGTGGTGTGCTCGAGTCCATGACTGGGCAGTTAATGGATATCTCTAGAGGGCCAAACTTGTCTCTCGAGCTAGTTATTCTCATTATTAAGGTGAAAAATGTCTCTTTTATTGCCTAAATGGCTGTCCAGTGTGACACCACATTATGCAAAATCCTCCTCCTCTAGCAGAACTGCATTTTTCAATGGCAACAAATCTTCAATCAGCTCTTCCCGCTGTTCCAAGGTAAGTTGATAGACGTCTATGTAGTAAGAACAGTCTTGGACTAGATGGTTCATATCTCCACATTGGTAATATCCCCGCGGAGACAAGGACTTTGTTTTCCTAGTCGCGTTGACATCTATAGGGACTCCTATAGACGGAGTTGGCAGTGGAGGTTTCAGAGTGACTGAAAAGGGTAGAACAGGAAATAATCTCGCCACAGACAAAGATAGAGGTCAGATAGAAGTGGTTTTAAGTGGTGTGAAGGGGACAGAGCGTGACACAGACTAAAAGGCCTCATTGGCAAGGCGCACCTGGTCAATCCTCCACACTGCTTTGTATAACATGTCAGAGCTAGTATCAGCTGGTCATCCATATGGCATGATGGTGATCTGGTTCTGGATACCTAACCTAAGACCCCATCGAAACTTTACCATTAGCATCCAGGGATCTATATAACCTATATTAGAGACCAGGGTCTGGAAGTTGTTCAGATAGTTGTCCACCGTCCAACCTCCTTGGTGGTAGGAGGTTTCTTCTAGCACATTGATTGCGTTTGCTTTTGTGTCGACAGAGAAGAAGTAAATCTGGAATTGTTGTTTAAAGTCTCCCCAGGTTTGGATGGGAAAAACACCAGTGTCCGTTTCCTAACGGAACACATTTTTGGACCACTTGGTGGCACGACTACCTCTGAAGAATGTAAGAGCTCAGAGAATTCTTTCTTTTTTATTGTAGAACTGCTCCAGAATCAGGTAGATGTAGAGGGAGCAGGGGGTGGAGACACCAGAGGAGATGGTACAGGCTGGGAAGGTATGTTTAGTATGGACAGAGAAAGGGGTTAGCTACTAGTTGTGTAAGCTGCTGTAGCTGCATGGTCAAGGCCACTAGTGTAGTGTTGATATTGTTTTCAGAGACATTTTGTCTTTCCATTAGCTCTTAGAGATGGTGTTGTAGGTATTCTAAGGCATCGGCTATGCCTTGGGGGGTGTCTGAGGACAACAACATCTTAAGAGCAGAATTCCTAGAGGGCTGGGTATAACAGGAGAGGGTAATCTATTGGATGACTGTTCACTGGAATAGTCTAAGGCTTTGTTTTAAGGATCCTAATCTACTGTAAGAGCAACTGGAGCACAAAACTCAAGGAGAATTCTCAGTTGATATTACAGTTTGTGATTATGATATAACTCACCTTCATCCCTTCTTTCCCTCTAACCACCACCATGGTTAAGTCGAATATTCAGAATAAATTATTTGGTACCAATGCTTGTCTTTCTGGCTATCTCTACTAATGCTGGTGAGTTCCCAGACTCACTCAACCTTATTTCTCGTGCCAGTTCTAGGGTTGGTAAATGCATTCATCCCAAAGGACGCTCTTGTGCTCGTCGCACTGTCAGATGCTTCTTCAGGAGTGTCTTAGCTACTGAAGACTCTAGGAAAGCATCTCCTGAGCCCTCTTTTTCCTTTGAGGAGGAGGAAAGTGATGAGAAAGAGGTTAGTTCTGGTTTCAGGACACTTACTGTCTCTAGGATTATTACAGGCAAGTTCTTTTATAGAATTGCCCCTCTTCAGCTTTCTGTTGCTCCTAAAAGGAGAACACATTTTATGAGTTAGGACGACTAAGTTTTTGCTGAGGAAAGCAGGGGTCTTGCCTCTGGGGTAATTTCTACCCCTTAGGCCCCTTTGTTAACCAGTTTGATACTTCATGGCCCAAACCATGGAACAACTGAGTCATCCTTCCAAGTAGAGGGTGGTAGTGCAATGGTAAGTACCTGTGATATAACAAGTGATTGTGATACATTAGTTATCCATGACAGTGATAGCTTACTTCAGGCATCATAACCTGTGACAAGTGATATTGTCACACATAATTGTGACTTATGGGATGGTGAACACTATATTACATCTTTGTTTGGTTACTTTGGCTATTTAGAGAATGATGCTAAAGTCCTAGCTTTATCTATATTGTGCATCACATGCTTCATTTAGAAGCATCTTATTGAAAGCCGTTTAATTGAGCAGTTTTCTCCTATTTTGAGAGCAGGTTTTATTATATGGCATCTGTTCCAAACTGTGTTTGCAGTAGGATGGGATCGTTTTAAGGTCTCATCTTAGCCTGATTTTCTTTCACTTATGGAGGCAATGAGAACTCTTTATAGTCCTAACTTACCCTAGGAGCCATCTCCAGATATAGAAATGGCAGTTGATCAACTAGCAGTAGAGGAAGCTCCCTTTACTACTGTTACTAACAAAAAGAGCAAAAGCAAGAGCAAAGTCCCTTTCTATACTAACCCCTCTGTACCTTTCCAGAACATGCCTACTCCTACTCTGGTGGTGTCAAGAGCGCCACCTCCACCTCTACCAGCTAAGACAGCTACCATTAAGCCTACCTCTGTAAAAGTGGCCACCAAACCCTAAGTGCCCAAGTAGGCTCCTAAGTCCTTTGCCCAAGCGGCACATAGTAGAAACTTACAGTTCACTTCAAGGTTTGCTCTAGTCTCTGCTCACCTAGAGTATGAGAGCCTTTTTCGTCTTCGTGATATGTTTTCTGACCTTCCTATAGAGAAGGTTCTTGCCATGCACTAGTCTGGCTTTAGTGCTAGTGCCTCTCCAAACAGAGAAGGCACAGTTCATCCTAGTGCCTCAAGGGCACTTAAGATGACAATGCATGGACCTACTAGGTACCAAGTGTTGATTCCACTCGACACTCCTACTGTAAAGGTCACTGTGGCAAATGCTGCTACTATAGTTGAGTTCTGTAACAGGGGCTTGGTTGAGGCTCATTCTAAGCTTAAAGTTGAGTCAGTGCGCAAGGCATGGAATGGAATATCCATGTCTACTAACTTTGTTGCATTAGTAGCAAAGTTAGAAGTGATCAAGCAGTGGCTTAAGAAAGTTACTGGCTTGGCTGCTAGTACTGTGGTAGAGCCTTGTCTGCCACAGTCCAAGTCTTTTCTGAAGATTTTGGGTGTTCTTTTTTTTTGTTCAAAAATTTATAATGCAGTGCTTGATCACAGTCCACGGCAGACTATTTACAACAAGTAGCCTACATGGGCCTCAAGGACCAGATTGTCCTATCACAGACAAGAGATACTATCAGTATCAAAGAAGAAATCTAACCTAAGAAAGAAGAGAGAACTAAATACAGGTTGCTCATAACCAACCTTCAAATAACACGTCCAAGTCAAGAAACCTATCATGCCTAGAATATAAAGTCAAATAAAACTGAGAGATGAGACTGAGAAACTATCTACAGTACAAAGAAAAGAGAAACCAAGTGAGACACTCATAGAGGCTCAGGGGGCTTAGAGGATGGACGATCCTGAAAAGGGAAGGCAAAGGCACTAGAGTGCTCCTTCAGGAACTTGACAAAGTCCTTGACAGTTGGCACTAAATTAGTCAAGGGAAAGTAGGCAAACCAGTGACAGTTGGTAAAGATGTGTCAACGTGTTTCTACCTGGCAATGGCCACACGGACACTGGGTGCGCTCTGCAGGGAAAAAGTGCTGTCTAAACTCCCCAATGGGAGTATGATTAAGAATGGCTCAAGTCGCCCTAGCACACAAGATGACCAACTTGCCAATGAAAGGAAGCCAGCCCCTACCTTTAGCATAGGAGGGCTGGAGAAGGTTCTTGATACCACCTTTGAGAGGGAGGAAGTGACAACTCTGAGAGGAAGGACGAGCAAAGAATGTTCTCTATGTATTAAGATAGGCAGCAGCATTCTTAGATTGAAGAGTGTTAAGCGAAGTAGCTGGATAGCGTCTAGCAGCAATCTTGGTACTGGTAGCATTTTCATGTGCCAAAAAGTGAAGAGACCACTGGGCCTTGCTTGGGCAGTCCAAGAAGTAAAGAGACCACTGGGCCTTGCTTGGGCAGTCCCAGAAGTGAATCGAGCGATCAGGGTGATTGGTGAAGAAGCCCCTAAGGGCTTGGACAATGGCAAGAGAGTGGGCCTGGCCTGAGTGAACAGAAGCATCAACTGCCCTCCTAGCTGCAGTAAGAGAATCAGTGATGATAACAATGCACTTGATATTAAAGGAAGTGGCCTTAACAACACCAAGTCAAATAGCAAACAACTCTGCATCTAGAGCTGTGGCTCGTCTTGCAAGCGTCTTGGATGACGACACCTGTTCTTTAAGTTTCTAGAAATGGGCAACTGAAACAGCCTGCATGTTCCTGGGAGGAATCACACTTGCATCAGTGGCGACTACCATCTCTTCTTTCCCTCATACTACTACCATGGTTAAATCGAATAATCAGAATAAATTGTATGCTACCAATGCTCGTCCTTCTGGCCTCCAGGCTATCTCTACTAGTGCTGGTGAGTCCCCAGACTCACTCAACCTTATTTCTCGTGCCAGTTCTAGGGCTGGTAAATGCATTCATCCCAAAGGACGCTCTCATGCTTGTCGCACTGTCAGATGCTCCTGAAGGAGCGTCTCAGCTGCTGAGAAGAGCAGAGGTCTTGCCTCTAGGATGATTTGTGCCCCCCAGACTCCTTTATCAACCAGTTTGATGCCTCATGGCCCAATCCATAGAGCAGCTGAGTCATCCTCCCAAGTGGAGAGTAGCAGTGTAGTGGCAGGCACCTGTGACATGACAGGTGACTATGACATATTAGTTATTTGTGACCATAATAGCTTACCTCAGGTATCACAAACTGTAATAAGTAACATTGTCATATATGATATCAGACATGATTGTGACTTGTGGGATGGTGAACACCATGTCACATCCTTGTCTAGTCACTTTGACTATTTAGAGAATGATGCCAAAGTCCTTGCTTCGTCTGTATTGTGTATCGCATGCTTCATTCAGAAGCACCCCATTGAAAGCCGTCCAATTGAGCAGTTTTCTTCTATTCTGGAAGCAGGTTCTATTATATAGCACTTGTTCCAAACTGTGTCTGCAGTAGGATGGGATCATTTTAAGATCTCATCTCAGCCTAATTCTCTCTCACTTGTAGAGGCAATGAGGACTTTTTATGGTCCTAACTTACTCCAGAAGCTGTCTCCAGATACTGAGATGGCAGTTGAACAACCAGCAGTGGAGGAAGCTCCCTTTACTACTGTTACTAACACAAAGCGCAAGGGCAAAGGCATAGCCAAGCCTTTAGGGGCTTCTTCACCAATCACCCTGATTGCTCGATTCACTTCTGGAACTGCCCAAGCAAGACCCAGTAGTCTCTTCACTTCTTGGCACATGAAGATGCTACTAGTACCAAGATTACTGCTGAATGCTATTCAGCTACTTCACCTAATGCTCTTCGATCCAAGAGTGCTGCTGCCTGTCTCGATACATGGAGAACATCCTTCGCTCGTCCTTCCTCTCAGAGTCATTACTTCCTTCCTCTCAAAGGTGGTATCAAGAACCTTCTCCAGCCCTCCTATGCTAAAGATGGAGGCTAGCTTCCCTTCATTGGTGAGTTGGTTACCTTGTGTGCTAGGGCAACTCGAGCTATTCTTAATCATACTCCCATTGGGGAGTTCAGACAGCACTTTTTCCCTGCAGAGCATACCCAGTGTCCGTGTGGCCATTGCCAGATAGAAACATGTTGATATATCTTTGCCAATTGCTACTAGTTTGCCCATTTTCCCTTAACTGACTTAGTACCAACTGTCAAGGACTTCGTCAAGTTCCTGAAGAAGCACCCTAGTGCCTTTGCCTTCCCTTTTCAGGATCGTCCATCCTCTAAGCCCCCTGAGCCTTCATAAGTGTCTCACTTGGTTCCTCTTTTCTTTGTGCTGTAGATAGTTTTTCAGTCTCATCTCTCAGTTTCATTTGACTCTATATTCTAGGCATGATAGGTCTTTTGACTTGAATGTGTTATTTAAAGGTTGGTTATGAGCAACCTGTATTTAGTTCTCTCTTCTCTCTTAGATTAGATTTCTTCTTTGATACTGATAGTGTCTCTTGTCTGTGATAGGACAATCTAGTCCTTGAGGCCCATGTAGGCTACTTGTTGTAGATAGTCTGCTGTGGACTGCGATCGAGCACTGCGTTATAAATTTTTGAACAAAAAAAAAAAATGAAAAGTAGCCTTTTTGATAAACAAAGGACTATTTGAACCAAAAGTGATGTACTTCAGACTATGTAACTTACTAGGAACATTTCAACAGATGATGGCAAGTATATTCTGAGAACTATTACATGAAGAAATCCTAGCAAATTACATAAATGACTTTGTAATTCCAGTAGAAACAATAGAAAAACTAGAAAAACACACTATCAGGTTTCTCAAAATAGCAGAGAAACACAATCTATATTTCAAACAGTCAAAATGTAATTTTAATGTCACAGAAATACCC
>Ga0153998_1000172_pt1 | contig 12389 bp, 9 predicted proteins | sample TSNC082MetaG_FD_104725 | JGI IMG/M metagenome (GOLD analysis project Ga0153998, IMG submission 104725) | Attine ant fungus gardens microbial communities from North Carolina, USA - TSNC082 MetaG | ecosystem: Host-associated > Fungi > Mycelium > Unclassified | place: USA: North Carolina, Lumber...
GGCTGGGTGGTGCCATGGGATTTCATCCTCAAGTCTCTCTTCGGAGTAACTGTCGTTGATGGTAGGCTTATGCATGGGGAGACTTAGCCTAATGTAAGCATTGGATTTTGAAAAGAAATCTGCAAGGGGGGTATATCAAAGTTGGGATCTCCTCCAGGATATGGCAATGGTATCCATAGAGGTGACATTCGCATGGATACGAGTTCGGGGGGTACGGGTTCAGAGGAGGCTCGTCGAATGGGCAGGTTGTGTTCATTGCTGGGCCAAGCTTTGTATAGAAGTCCCGTGCATACTTATGATCTGTAAGACATTGTGTAAGTTCGAGTTTGCCTCTAAGGTCCCAAAAGGTAGAGTGTTGGTTGGAGTGATGAGGGAAATTGGTCATGTGGCGCAACTAGGACGCGTCCAAGTATTCAAATCAAATTGGCCCTTATCTGAGTACATGATCAGGAATCCCTCCCTCTCAATTAAAGACAAGTGGAAATACGATCCAGTTTGACCATTCATGCTTCAGTGCACAAATCAAAGAATTTAGGTCTTGCCTAGCTCAGGCTCTTTTCCTTCAAAGACTTACATATTTTCATTCAGCATATGCTATTGTAAGAGCTATTTTTATAAATCTTTGGAGGTAGACTATCAGAGGTTAATTCATCAATTCTAGTATGAAAATGATCCAGCTTATCCATATTTAGTCTGCAATTCAAGTACAAATACAATGCATAACTATTTTGATATCATCGACTGTGTCACCATCTTTCTAATTGGCTAGGTGGAGTGCTAGGAAGTAAACACTCTGAAAGACTCTGAACCAAATGTAATGTGGTTCCAGTTCTTCCTAGCTAGGGATCTACACTCTTTCTCCAAAGAAGAGATATCAGAGCATTTGATGAAACCCTTGGAATTCAATACTCTGATGGCTTGTCTAACCTATACACGACTGCTGAAGGCTGGTGAGACAGACTTGTCGACCTCTGGAATTTCTATCTGAATACGAGATAGGTGCTCATCTATCTGTTTTATGACATCTGTTGAGGAGACATATCCTGTAAAACCAAAATTCAAGACCTATCACACGAGAGCTATATGGTCAGTTACCAATTTGCACAAGGATGCAGAGGGTTCCTGAGGAAAAGATATTGTTGTCCTTGGACTCATAGTGCCATCCACCTTGCCTGTTTGTCGCATGCATCAACTGTGCATTTGAGTTCTTGTAGGGAATAACTAGACACCAGTGAAACATATCATCGTTGCTGTGCACATACAGTGCAATATAGATGCTGTTGATAGTAAATGCCTTGGTTGCCATTGTGGTAAGCAGATGGACAGTGTGGCAACAGTAAGAAGTTGGAGAAAAGTATGAAACCACAGTACGAGACTATATAAATGACAAGAGTATCGTAATGCCACATACAGACTATGAAGTGACAGCAGATTTGGGAGCTCATAGTTCATCTCCTCATGTTGTCATTTCACATGCATAGTACATTCCCAGAATTTCTAGACAATGGACACACGTGTTGTGGTACATTCTTAATGTTCAAATTAGGTATGTAAGTTGTATATGATTTTTTGTTGACAGGAGTTCAATGGTTTGATTGATCGGATAATTGGTTCATCCAGTCTGAGGAATTTTGAGCCAATGACCTCATGACCTGAGAAAAATACTACAAGACCATTTTCCTATCATCCACATGGGTTTAAGGGTCCTCAAGCCATTTTTTGAGTCACAAGAAGTCAGCACGATGCTCAAGGTATCTATATAGAGAACTGCAGATAGATTAGCATGGAACTATTGGTAATGATAGTATGTGACAGTAGAGAAATCAGAAAGAAATTGCCAGCAGAAACCATTAGATTAGAATTTGACTACTCAGAAAGGTTTGAGTATCTCGTCTCGTTGTTCTTGTTGGGAAATCAAGCCAACGCCGTGATCCGGTGGAATTTTCTGGAATGTTTTTTAGTATATAAGATTTGTAATTAGTTGTATCTACTCATTGGTTTGCAACGGAATACACCTTATTCCAAGTCAAACCAACGTGCGACTGGGTTTCTGCAATAGTTCTTACAGTAGCTTTCCGCATCTAGTCATAGTGATTTGTGACTTATCTTGAACTGCATACATTTAGACCTGGGTGTCACCTTGACGTGTTGATTGGGATCAACAGAATTCTGAACGACTTGGGCGACAGGACGTGACAGTAGTCAGATTATTGTCAGACTCAATTAGTAGATTGTCTTGAAACTTTACCAGTGATAAAATGTGATTAAGCTGAAAAAGGTATCAGGACACATGGGCATGTACAACATGTCAACATGTCTTACATAGAGGTACCACCGATGGTAATATCTTTAAAAGAATGACTAAAACAACTCGCTCTTCTTTTTAAGATCAAATCTGCATACCTACTGTGCCAGTAATCTTCTGATGATTATCAGAGCATTGCATTACAATGAATGTCAAGCATATGGTCTGAGATTGCAAGATGTCGATGAAGGACGTCCTGAAAACAGGTTTGTTGGCTACATACTCAATTCCATTTGACACGGTGAGTTTTGTGCAAAAATTAAATTACCAACAAATATTGAGCAACAAGTCGTACATCACAATGACTAGTACGGACTGACAGTTTTCCATAGCTCGATTTCAAGAGTTAGTTCATCCTTATATTGTAAAAAGATGCGCTTGAAAGTATCCACCCACGGTTCATATATCAACCGTCTGTGGATGGCAGCTGTTAACTCCCAGTATTCAGGTATCCAAGCTGCAGAGTCCTAATCAATCAGTCCTACAGGCCTTTGATTATCGTTGACAAGAATATTTTGTGGGCCGATATCACAGTGACTGAAACAGAGACGATATTTCTTGGTTCATGTCTGTGTAGCGAGAGATTGCATGGCTGCATCAGAAGTAGAGGGGAGGGTGTAGAAAAATTGTTCATGGAAGGCGTCCATGGAATCGAATGGGTCTATATGGCCAAAAAGGTCGACCCTTGCATAATGAAAAGAAGTACCCATGAAACCGCTGACCCTACCATCAGAGGGTGGGGGCAGTGCTCTTAACTGTGCGAACCAGCCACAAAGTATTTCACTGAAGACGAAAACTTGCTCGTCTGTCATTGAATGAAGAGTAACCCCGTCCGCTGAAAAGAACTGACCAGGGACTTTTGTCATCAAGAAAAAAATTCCACCACTATCCTTGCAAACGTCCAGCACAGTTGGTATAGGAATCGTTGTGTTGAGGGAGACATATTGTGTGGCGAATGGTTCTGCAGCGGAAACAAAGGGACTGTATTTGGTATAGAGGCCAAAATATAAGCGATATACATGAGAAGAACTCGTCTCGTTGCTCATTTGCAGGAAGATGTGATAAATAGCCATTCAGAGTCACATAGGTACCCATAGCCACACCTTCCACAGGAGGCTTGTCAAAGTGACTTGTCAGCTTTAACATAGTTAGTCATACATTTACTAGGTAGAAAAAGCATGACAGACCTCTTGTACATGAACTTGTCGATATCAACATCTGCCATAGAACTGAAAGGAATGTTTCCCAGTTTCCTTGTTTACCTGTTCACTTATATATGGATCAAAACAGTAGATTACATAAATACTTCCCGTAAGCAGATTTGATATATGCCGAGATGCCAAGCACGAATTTCAAATTTCAGATCCTAGACTTTCTTAGTGTTATAGTCTCAGAAACATTTTTCCTATGTCAGGGTGCTATACCATATATAGATGTTTTCGACAGATCACAATCATATATAAGTGAGACTTCGAACGGAGTATATAAACTGATCTTAGCTTGTCGAGTATTAATAATGATTTTATCCTTCCTCCTTCTATTTTTTCTGATCGTTTGCATACTTAGTCAAGCAGCAACACAATGTTTCTTTACTTTCTTCTTCACTCCATCCACCTCTTTTGTCTCTAGTTCGAGCTCTATGTAGTAAATTGGATTCATCCTAGATTTCCTCAGGTCAGAATTTGATACGTGCACTACATCCTCAGAATCCCTATGAGATGTTTCATATATGCAGTACTATTTAAGAATGTATCTAAGAATGGTAGTGGCATACTAACCATTTTGGTCACTTTGTACTGCTGACACTGGTTCCATGCCAGAAACTGCCCAATGAGATGCTCAGGGATATAGAAACATGTTTTTTTTTAAATCATTGATTTATTACATAGGGTGCATAGGCAGACTGTGGCAAGTACAAAGTACCTACTTAAATAAAAGAGAAATGAAAAGAGAGAGAGAAAGAAAAACAAATATAGAAAAGAGTAGAAAAGGAAGAGAGGGGAAATGAGGTGACAAAGGCTATGCCTTTACTCTGAGGAGTCGTGCCACGATGGGACCTTAACCATTATTAAAGCTAAATGCACCAGGGTTATCCACGAGGAAGTGGACGAAGCTGTTAATGATGATGTTGCACAGTCGTGTAGAGGGGTTATGCAAGTCACATTCCATGATGATGTGTTCACAGGTTTGGACCTCAGCTTCACCACATAGGCAGCTGGTGGGGAGGAGAATCTCTGTCTGTATTCACCAATGGAGGCATGTCCAGTAGTCATATGGGTGAAGTGAGCACATAGTAAATTAGTGAACCCTATGACAGGGAGCCACAAGCTGCCTTTGGCATATGTAGGTTTGATAACTCTTTGCTTTTTGTCTTCAAAGTTAAGGAAGTAGTGACCTTTCTTGAGGCTGTTAGCAAACGACATTTACCATTCACAGAGGATATTATTACATTCTTTCTTCTTGTTGAATAAGTGTGACTCCTTGCTGGGAAATGTGGGGATACTGTAAAGGGATCACTCAGTGGCAACCCTTAATCACACTAAGCATAAGTGGTGAAGGTGAACTTAAGAAGGAACAATAGATAGCCCAGGAGTTCCAATTAATGTTGAGGTAGGGTATTCTATCATATATCACTAGCTATATATACTAGACTAGCTGGTCTGTGTGCCAGTCGCTAAGGGAACACAGATCAGGATACTAATAACTACCATACCTAATAAGGCTATATAGTACAAACTATAGCAACAAGAACAAGAGAGAAGGGAACTATAAATAGTAGGCTCCAAGGATCTAAGGGCAAGCTAGATAATACTCATCCATACCAGGTTACCTAAGCTACTCTAGAGCATCCTCTTACAGACACATACATTTGCTTTGACTTGATCATCGACAAGTTTATGTCTGGGCTATTATCATATTCTGGAAATCTGACAATTATGTAATTTATTTCTCCTAATAATTCTCCTAAAAATTAACAATAGTAGGATAGCTTAGTAGACTACTCTTCTCATCGCTTCTTACTCTAATACCACTATCTTATATGGTAGCACCCAAGAGTAACATAGCGAATACATACACTTCTAAGAAACTCATGAGCCCTAACTTCGAAAACACCATAGCCAGGCCAGACGACACTGCCCTTAGCATACAAAGAGGCTGCCTCCTCTCTTGCGCAAGCACTCAAAGCTCCCGCAGCTCGTCCCTATCTCTCATGGATGACTTACCACCTTCGGACTGCGACTACACTGAGCAAGTCGCTGCACAAAACAATATGGACATAGTGGCTGATAATGCCCCCCCATCTGCTGGCCCCCAGAAGTATGACTTCGCCATACCGCCTTTGCAAACACCACATGCCCCCCACGAGAATGCGCTCAATGAACCTTCCCCTGCTGACAACTTCAACACGTCCCTGGAACCCTCTCTGCCCACGGTCATTCTCTACAGCGCTAACATTCTAGCTGACCCTAGCCTGTGGAATAGCAACTTCACAGCTACTTCTCTGTTTAGCACAAACAAATTTCTACAGAGCGACATCGGCAACATGGCCTGCTCGTTACAATGCATAGCATACTTCCTCAAACAGCGAAGTCTGGAAGGTCGCGACGGCAACAACATCCCTCAACTGGAACTATTTGGTGAATTAGCCTGGGTATTCATATCCACGATCTTTGAATCTGGCTGGGACCAGCTCCATTCATCCAAAAACACCATTATCCATGACAACATCTCTACCCATGTTGGAAATATGCAAACCCGTAATAGGACTGCCGAAAACAACACCTACCCTAAAACAGCAATGATGTAAGGGGCACACTTGGTAAGGTACCCAGTCACACTGCAGTATAGTAAAGCAGGCGTCTTAAGTTAGAGCGATGGATAGCCCAGGAGCTCAAACTATTGTTGAGGTAAGATATTCTACCGTACATCACTAGCTATATATACTAGACTAGCTGGTCTGTGTGCCAGTCGCTATGGCCACGTGCATCCGGACAATAATAACTACACTACCAGATATAGCTATGTAGTACCTATGATGGAGACCCGAACTAGAGGGAAGGGAACAGGGTACCGCGGACTCCGAGGATCCATGGGAACGCTAGATGATGCGAATCCTACCAGGTTGCCTAAGCGATACTAGAGTAGTCCCCTTACAAATGACAAGAAAAACCCTGCCATCCATCCCACCCTGCCATCCATCCCACCCTGCCACTCCAAAGAACAAATGGAAAACTCGAAGAAACGTCAGGAAGTGTGCTCGACAAAGGGTAAAAGCTCTTTATACTCCCCCATGTCCTATGCCCAGACCACCAATGCCGCGGCCAGCATCCTCAAGATCAAAGAAGCGTTTCCAGCCCTACCAAATAAGAAAATCCTCAAGATACATGACACAGTGTTCCCCAAACCTGATAACAAAGGACGTAGAATACAACACACTACAAAGGGCCTATCCAGAAAACAGGCCATCGTACCCACCTCTAACAATATCAAAGACATCATCATGGGAGAAGCCAATGCTCACATTTTCCAGATCAACATGCTATTGAAAAGCATCAAATCAACGACAAGAGCTGAGTTCATCTGCCCGTGTCCTGGAGGCGTATCCATCAACACGAATAGTGTCCCGAACACAAGCGACCTCAACACCATAGAAAGATACCTCAAATCGATCAATGGTGCTGGCAACGATGAAGTGCTTGCCCCCTGGCTCCCTTAATCTAAATCCTACCTAAAAATCACTGGTATTCCTTATATACAACCCAACGGTAATAAGCTCACCGGCGACAACATTACAACTACTATGAAACAACTAGAACTATTCGAGCCTGTGAACCTTGCAGCAAAGCCCAGAGTAATCAAAGCCTTTCCCAAATCCAACATAGCCATCATCTGGTTTGACATTTGGGATTCTCAGAACAGTTTCAAAGCAAAACTGCTAATAAATCATTCTTTCAACTTTAGCAGGTATATTGCCATGATTAAAACCACCAACATGAACCCCAGAGTCCCTCAGTGTTACAACTGCTAGAAGTAGGGCCACTCTACCTTCTCATGCTGCACCCATGGCTCAAGATGCCAAAAATGCAATGGCCCTCACAAGCTGGAACACCACAGAGATCTAGCATGGTGCTGCAAAGCCAACTCCAAACTGAACCCTCCTAGACTAGAAACTGCTAAGAGTGAACTATGCCCTCATAGCTTTAAATGCGTCAACTGCAAAGGTAAACACATGGCAGATGACAACAAGTGCCCCTTTTGGAAGCACAAATTCAATCGTGAATGGCACTCGAAGAAAGCACAAGAAGCCAGGGAAACCAGAGCCAACTCAATCCACCTTGCCATTGGCGGTACCAAGATATGATCAAAGACAACCTAAAAATCTTTTCACAGAACGTTAGGAAAAACAAAATATTAACCGATATCATCTTAGAAACTCAGAAGAACTCAGCTGATGTTATTTTCATTCAGGAGCCACCTAGATCTCTCTTATGACGCATCCCAAGCTACTCAAACCCTATGGGAGACCTACTCTATGGTACCCCCAACCACACAGAATGGACTCTGTTCATTCGCCAAGACACAACACAAGAAAACTATGCAAGAGTCGCTACTTATGTCAACAAACATCTTGCTAGGATGAGATTTGCTCTATGACTGGACATCATAAACCACCGAGACATCAATGTCCTGGCCTTTCACAATAACCGAGACACCAACTACATAATCAACATATACTCAGACAGCAATCAAACCGCCCTCCAAGCCCTCCGGGAAAGCATGACGAACATAGACAAGACAATCATCCTAACAGGAGACTTCAACATAAGAAACAGTGACTAGGACCCTAACTTCAGACACCATTCCTCTCACACTGACGACCTCATTACTATTGCAGACAGCCTAGGTCTTGAACTATCCCCTCTCTCAAACCCTGGCCCTATAAGGGCGACCGGAGGGAAGACTCCAGGAGATTCCTTAGTTAATTATAATTTATGAGATACGGTTACAACCTACCTCCAGGAGATTCCTCAGAGAATTAGATGAGGCTCCTGGAGGGAATAATCTACATTATATACTATAGTGTCTTTGTGTCCCTGCATCGGTAACTAGGGTCTGAATAAGGAAAGTATGTTGGGTGGCAACAGAGTGCTCTCAGAATGATGAGAGTAAGACCTAATATTACATAGTAATATTGGATCGGCTACAGGGTCGCTCTGGAGTCACAGATTAGGGGTCCCCTTATAGGCCCCACTAGGTTTGTAAATAACCCACGTGACACCAACTCGGTCATAGACCTTGTCTTCCTCTCACCAAACAACACAGGATTTGGTCGACATACACTCTACCCCGAAATCCGCAAACCATCTGACCACGTTCCTCTCATCATCAAAATTGGCATTGGAGAAGTTAATACTGACATCAACATATGGTCTATTAAAAAAGACAGTGAGAAAGAAAAGGAATTCATTTTCTCATTGGTTCAAGGCATTCAAAGCCTCGACACATCAGCAATTAGGAGCCAAGCGAACCTAGAGGCCTCAGTCCAACAACTGGTAAATATCTTTGAAAACGCATGGAACACTCACTCCAAACAGAAACGCATCACAAAACATTCCAAAGAGTGGTGGAACCAAGACTGCACTGACGGTCTTGATAAATACCGTGAATCAGGCGACCTTAAACACTGGAAAGAATTTAAATCAGTGGTACATACAGTCAAGAGGGAATTCTTCAATAACAAGATCCACGAAATTGCATCATCCAACAAGAGACCCTGGGATCTAATGAGTTGGGTCAGGAAGAAGTCCCTCCCAGCCATCGAATCCATCTCGTACGAAAATTGCCCATGTAACACTCTCCCCGATCTGTGGAACACCCTACACAAATCATACAACTTAGCAGAAAACAGACCAGTTAACACCAGACTTCTCAATGAACTCCCTCAAGCAAATAGCATTGAATAGCCCCCCTTTTCCAGCCAAGAATTCAGAGATGCAATAGCTAAGTGCTCATTATCCTCTACTCCAGGACCAGATCATATATCATGGAGGCACCTCAAAACCGTGATTTCACATAATACATGCCTCGAAAAATTGGTGTATATCACTAACGCCTGCATTACATTAGAGTACTGGCCCTCCCACTTCAAATCAGCCAACTCCGTTGTCATCCCCAAGCCAAATAAGACATTGCACAACACACCAAGCTATTTCCAGTCCATCATTCTTCTCAACACAACCGGCAAACTAATTGAGAAAGTTGTCAGCAACAGACTACAGTTTCACATGACAGCTAACGGCTTCTTAGACCCTAATCAACTAGGAGGCATTAGACAAAGATCCACCACTGACGCAGGAGTATACCTAACCCATATTATTCATGCAGGGTGGCTCAGACAGTACCATACCAGCGTCATAGCATTCGATATCGCCCAATTTTTTCCTTCTCTCAATCACGAGTTCCTCTTCATTTGTCTAAAGAAAGCAGGACTTAACACTAATGTTGTAGGCTTCTTTAACAGTTATCACTCCAACCGCTCTATCACATATACCTGGAACAAGTTCTCATCTCCAGCTTTCAACACCAATGTCGGTGTGGGTCAAGGCTCAGCTCTTTCCCCCATTCTTTCTACTATCTACCTCACCCCAGTCATAAAAATATTCAAAAAAAGATTAAAAATCCTAAAAGAAAATATTCCGACTGATATTCTTTCTTTCGTGAATGATGGTCTTTTAATTTCTCAGGAGAAGAGTTACTCACTATCCTCTTCCTTTCTTCTCTGTAGCTACAATATTATGTCCAAAATCCTCATCGATGCTGGCCTTGTCATGGAGCACAGTAAAACCGAGCTCTTCCATTTTACAAGAGCACGCCACCCCCCCAATCCCTCTATCGACCTATCATTGGTAGAGGGCCCTGTCATCTCTCCCAAACCCATCTGGTGGTACCTAGGTTTTTACTTTGACTGCAGACTCAACTTCAATTACCATACTCACTTCTATGCCACAAAATGCCTCTCCACCCTTAGTGCTATGAAGATGCTAGAAAACTCCTCAAGAGGTCTCCTCTCCATTCAAAAGTGACTCTTATACAGGACCTGTATCCTACCCATCACCTTATATGGATTCCAACTGTGGTTCTTCAAGGGTGCCCCTATCGTTAAAAACATCACTGAACTAAAGAAAATGCAGCAAAGAGCAGCGCTCTGGATCACAGGTGCCTTTCGAACCTTCCCATCTGAAGGCATTGAAGGCATTGTAGGCCTTATCCCCATCACCCTATATCTCCGCAAACTGAATAGCAGACACCACCTTCACTATGTGTCCATTCCTTCCTCACATGCCATTAACTCCTTACTAGATTCTCAACATGCTAAGAATCAAACCCCCCACAAGACTGCAACTTCCAAACTCATCATGAAACAACAAGCTAACCTCAAAAGCCCTATCAAGAATGTCAATGAATGGCTCAATAGCGTCAGAAACTACTTCAACCCCCTTCATCCCCTTTTCTTCTCTGGATCTCAAATAGTTGATCATTTCTCTAGTAGAATTAGCTTTTACTCCCCCTCTTCTTCCTCTGATGAGGACCTTTACCAACATCTCCAAAGCCTTAACTTTGCCTTCAGGTCATCTCAAGTAAACCACAATAGCTGTAAGGGACACACTTGGTGAGGCACCTAGTCACACTGCAGTATAGTAAAGCAGGCGTCTTAAGAAGAAGCAATGGATAGCTCAGGAGCTTCAATCATTGTTGAGATAAGGTATTTTACCGTACATCACTAGCTACTTATACTAGACTAGCCTGGTCTGTGTGCTGGTCGCTATGGACACTGACATCAGGACAATAATAACTATATTACCAGATATAGCTATGTAGTACTATAATGGAGACCCAAACTAGAGGGAAGGGAACTATAGACCACGCACTCCGAGGATCCATGGGAATACTAGATGATATGAACCCTACCAGGTTATCTAAGCAATCTCAGGGTTATCCCCTTACAATAGTGTAGCAGTCATCGCAAACAGAGGCATTAAAAAATCCTATGTTGCTACAGCAGCAGTGCATATTTGGGCCGACAACTCTGTCATCAAACAACTACGAGTCCACTCCTTAAACGTCACATCTATTGAAGCAGAACTCATGACCATTCGCACTGGCCTTATCTCTGCAATGGAAATGGATAACATCCACGACATCACAGTTATCACTGACTCTATCACTGCAGCAAGGAAAATCCTAGAGTCCAAAGTCAACCCTCTCCAGAACATGTTTATCCCCTTAGCAGCTGCAGTCAAGACATTCCTCAGCAAGGACAGCAGGAACAAAATCTGCTTCTGGTACTGTCCCAGCAGAGCCAAATGGCCCAGACACAAACTCGTAGACGATCAAGTCAAAGCAAGCTCATGCACCCTCACATTCCCCAGCAAAGAGTCTCATTTATTCAGCAGAAAGAAAAAATGTGACAATACCCTCTGTGAATGGCAAACACACTTCGCCAACAGCCTCAAAAAAGGTTACTACTCCCTCAACTTTGAAGACAAAAAAGGAATAGTCATCAAACCAACCTACGCTAAAGGGAGCTCATGGCTATCCATCATTGGATTTACTAACTCTTTATGCGCTTGCTTCACCCGCATGACTACTGGTCATGCCCCTATTGGAGAATACAGACACTTCCCCCAACTCCCCACCAGCTGCCCTTGTGGTAAAGCCAAAGTGCAAACTCAAGAACACATCATTATAGAATGCGATAGACATGACCCCTCCATGTGACCATGTAACATCATCATTAATAGCTTTGTCTACTTTCTCGCAGATAACCCCGAAGCATTTAGCTTTGACAACAGATAAGGTCCCATTGCGGTGCGGCTCCCCAGAGCAAAAGCGCAGCCTTCACTACCTAGAAATTTTCATCTCTCACTCTCTTCTAGACTCTTTTTTTTATCTTTCTACCCTCTATTCTCTTTCTTTGCCTTCCCCTTTTCTATTTAAGTAGGTACTGTGTACTTACCACAGCCTGCCTCCACGCCCCGTGTAATAAACCGATGATTTAAAAAAAAAAAAAAAAAAAAAAAAA
>Ga0153998_1000173_pt1 | contig 12381 bp, 13 predicted proteins | sample TSNC082MetaG_FD_104725 | JGI IMG/M metagenome (GOLD analysis project Ga0153998, IMG submission 104725) | Attine ant fungus gardens microbial communities from North Carolina, USA - TSNC082 MetaG | ecosystem: Host-associated > Fungi > Mycelium > Unclassified | place: USA: North Carolina, Lumber...
AAGGTCTGCATTCTGGTGTTCGCGTCTACGATGCTCATCATCGCTTTTTTGGCCATGCAGAACCTATACGGCAGGATATTTATCGTACTGCTTATGACTTTTAAAACCTACTATTTCCTCTTTAGGATCAAAACAAAGAAACCGGCTGAGGAAGAAGCTCTTACTGAGAATTGATAAGACAAACGCATCAATAAAATAATTAATGAACAAAAGAAATGGGGAATTCTCCTTTACTTTCGCCGCCACGCAGAAATGCCGCCTTTTTTGAAGGGCGGCGTTTTTGTCCATCCTTATTATCTTTACGATTTTGGAAAAACTTGAAATAAATGGCGCACCCCATTTTCCAGCTCCTCCATGCTCATTGATGCAAATCCCATCTGTAGAGTAACCGGATGATTATCGGGTTGAAGCCAATAATGGCCGGTAGGATAAAGGCGAATGTTATTTTTTTCAAGATAAGTGAGCAGCTCCGGTTCCGATAGGGAGGATTCGATCTCAAGCATTAAATGAACCCCGGATTCTGTTGTGATTGGCTTGATGTGATGAGGGCTGTATTCGTTAAATAAGGAGATGATTCGATTATATTTCTTTTCACTGGCTTTTACTACCTTTCGTATGTGGCGCACGTAGTATCCCTTGTTAATAAATAGGTATAAAGCATACTGGATTATTGCGGCTACAGGTGTTTTATGATCTTTGCATACAGTTTGATATGTTCCTAGCAGCCTATTCGGCAATACCAGATAGGCTACGCGGATTGTCGGAGAAAACGATTTGGAGAAGGTCCCGATATAGATTACGCGGTCATTGACATCCAATGACTGTAACGAGGGGATGGGCATAGCCTTATATCGGAATTCGCTGTCATAATCGTCCTCAATTACATAGCCATTTTTCTCATTGATGTATGTCAAGATATTGTTGCGACTGGCGATTGGCAAAATATATCCCGTCGGAAACTGGTGGGACGGTGTTAAATATACCAAATTGCTGTTTGTCTTTACTAGGTCATCATACGAAATTCCCTGCTTTGTAATAGAAATAGGTTGAATCTGGTAGTTGTTATTCATGAATATGTTCCGTGCGGTGCTGTAGCCGGGTTCTTCAAATCCCAAAATGAATTCTTTCGGCGAAAGTAATGCCGCTAATATTCGCAATGTGTCATGCACACCGGAACAAATCACTATCTGTTCCGGTGCGCAGTTTACCCCTCTTGACTGGTGTAACACGGTCGATAATGCTTCTCGAAGCCTATAATCACCCTGTTTATCCCCATATACAAGATAGGGGTTTGCTTCCTCGGTCACCAGTGCCTCTTTTATGCATTCTCTCCATTTGGACCAGGGAAACAAGCGGCTTTCAAGATTTCCATATTCAAAGTTGTAACGGATCGGTTTTCTTGCGAGTGGGGCTTGAGGTTTTTCGGGAACATTCGATATTGGCGCGCGCGGAGTTTGTATGCGGCCAATATCATTGCAGAAATATCCGGAGCCGGGAACGGAATAAATGTATCCCTCTGCTAATAGCTGTTGGTATACCTGATCGACAGTGTTCTTGGATACGCAAAGCTCTTTCGCCAATGTTCGAATTGCAGGAAGTGGCGTGCGCTTGAACGGACTGGAAATGATATCCTGCTTCAGTGCATGATACAACTGTTGATATATAGGTGTGTTAGATTGTCTGTTAATATAAAGCATGATATTCACCCTTTGTAATTGTACCCATAAAAATCACTAATAATTGTACCTTTTGCCATTCACGATTTTAACATATAATTATGAACATTACAACGAGTATCCGTGAAATTCATACAGAATGGGGGGATAGCCCATGTAAATAATGACATATGAAAAATGAGTCAGCCTGTTAACTACGGGACGGAAAATGGATGTAATGGATACCGAACAGAAGTCAAAGCTTGTTATAGGGGCAGTCTGTGCTTTTTGGGCTACCCGGCAGATTAAGTTTCACAATAATCAAGGAGGAAATATAATGGGGATCAATGAGATAATCAACAGTCCAGGGATGTGGGCCGCATGCGGCATCATGGTAATTGTAGTAGTAGGACAAAGTATACTGTTCCTTCGGAAAGCACTAAAACACGCTCCCAGTGTCGGATTAACAAAAGATCAAACAAAGAGTGGAATCCGTGCATCAATTATTACAGCAATAGGCCCTTCTTTTGCCCCGGTATTGGTTCTTCTTTCTTTGGTGTCAGTGTTAGGCGCGCCAACAACCTGGATGCGCATGAACGACATTGGCGCTCCGCGAACTGAGTTGGCAATGGCAGAGGTCGCAGTGGGTGTTGTTGACGGAGAACTGACACCCGGCGCAATGACGGCCGAAGCATTTAGCGCTGCAACCTGGGGAATGGCATTGAATAACGTGGGCTGGATGCTGTTGACGCTCTTTCTGACACACCGGATGTCAAAGGCATTGGGATGGATGAATGCGAAATACAACCCCAAATGGATTAAGCTGTTGATGTTGGGGGCGGCCTTTGGTCTATTTGGATATATGACCAGTAATCAGATCGTTGGAAAAGCCCCTCCTGCATTGGTGGCGGTTCTTGCAGCCGGGGCGGGCATGGTATTGATTAATAAATTTTTGGGGAAATACCGCTTTATTCGTGAACCCGCACTCGGAATCTGTATGATAATTGGTATGGCGGCGGCGTCTATCTATAAAACGATGATTGGTTAGGAGGGAGAGACATGGAAAAAACAGTTGGAATGAAAGCAAAGAATTTGGCTCCGGCACCGGAAGGTACAAAGGAAGCCTATGACCGACAGAACATTCGCATTGGCATTGTTACGGTAAGCCTGGCAATCATCGCAAACTTTATTCCGGCACTCTACCTTTGGCTGGTAAAAGGCATCGCGCTTGACGTAAGCACAATTCTCACAATCTGGGCGCTGGCCTTTGCAACATTCGGGGTGAGTTGGATTGTGCAGCCGATTAGTTATTCCCCTGTAATGGGGATAGCTGGTTCGTATATAAGTTGGATAGCTGGAAGCGTGGCTGATATTCGCCTTCCTTCAGCGAACATGGCCAGAAAGGCCGCTGGAGTTGAGGACTCAACACCGGAAGGTGACGTAATGTCAACAATCGGTGTGGCCTGCTCGGTGTTTGTTTCTGTAGCCATCGTATCTGTTTTCACATTTGTGGGGATGGGCGTCATTCAAATGCTTCCGGAATCGATTACAAGTGCATTTTCTTATATTCTCCCCGCGGTATTTGGAGCAGTGTTTACCGATATGGCGATAAAAAACCTAAAGCTGGGTCTCATTACGTTCGTTGCAAGTGTCATTGTATTGCTAATTGTTCCGCTCACACCCATCCCAAGCGGATTTTCAGTCCTATTCTGCGTTATTGCCGGTATGTTATTGGCAAGACTCTTGTTTGTTATGGAGCAGAAAAAGAAAACTACCGAGAAATAAGGAGGTAACATTGCTGTGGATAAGAATACAATCATCGAAATGCCCGCATACAAGCTTTCTCAGGTCATCCATAAAAAAGAGGCCTCCTGTGTCGAGGTGATGAATGCTTATCTTGATCATATTGATAAGGTGAATCCACGCGTGCATGCAATTATTACGCTTCAAGAGCGCGATAATCTCATAAGCCAGGCCAGAGAAAAAGATAATTTGCTCTATCAAGGCAAGGATTGTGGCTGGATGCACGGCTTTCCGCAGGCTCTAAAGGATATGGTTGCCACCAAGGGGATTCGCACAACCAAGGGGTCGCCGATTCTGAAGGACTGGATTCCAGATGCCGATGCGGTTCTGGCAGAGCGGATGAAGGCGGCAGGTTCCATTATTATCGGCAAGACGAATCTTCCGGAATGGGGATATGGTTCCAACAGCTACAATTCGTTGTTCGATACTGTAGGCAACCCGTACGATGCCGGCAAAACGGCCGGGGGAAGTAGCGGCGGCGCGGCATGTTCTGTCGCAATGCGGATGCAACCGGTTGCCGATGGCGGAGACTCTATGGGTTCCCTTCGGAATCCTGCGGGATGGTGCAATGTTTATGGATTCCGGCCCTCGTTTGGATCGGTTCCCAAGCCAAGTGTGGAGCTCTTTGCCAGTTGCATGTCCACAGATGGCTCCATTGGACGAAATGTGGCGGATGTCGCATTGCTTTACAGCACCATTAGCGGGTATCATCCGGGAGATCCCCATAGCCGCGATATCGACCCCAGAATTCAGGCGCTCACAACCGAAAATGTGCACGACAAGCTACAGGCTGATGTCAGCGGGAAGAAGGTTGCCTGGTTGGGCGATTGGGGTGGGCATATTCCCTTTGAGAAGGGAATTATGGAAACCTGCGAAGACACACTGAAGACATTCCCGTCCTTTGGTGTGGCGGTTGAACCGATCAAGCCATTCTATGACCCGGAAGATTTGTGGGAGAATGTCTGGCTGCCTATTCGTCATTATAGCATCTGCTCGCTTAGAGGGCATTACAATGACCCGGAAAAGCGAAAACTAATCAAGCCGGAAGTTATCTATGAATGTGAAAGCGGCATAGATATGAGTGTTCAGACACTCTTTGACGCCTTTGCAAAGCGATCCGCCTACTATGTGGCCATGATGAGTGTCTTTGACAAATATGATTACATAGCAGTGCCAACCGCACAGGTCTGGCCGTTTGACAAAGAAATCCATTGGCCAAAAGAGATTGAAGGACGAAAAATGAAGACATACCACAATTGGATGGAAGTGTCAATTGCAGCCACATTGGGATGCAATGCGGCAATGTCCATCCCAGCCGGGTTCAGCAAAGAAGGCTTGCCAACCGGTATGCAGCTGATCGCGAAACCACGCACTGATTTTGAGCTGCTGCAATTCTGCAAGGCATATGAGGCAGTAAATGATTTTGTAGGGAAGTACCGACCTGCAGAATTGACAAAATAAAAACGTACTGGGGGAAACTTAGACTATGCGAAAGCCATTACAGGAAATAAACGATCAAACGGTTATACGTTCATATCTGGAAAAAAACGGGTTCTGCTATCTTTCTGTTGTAGACGGGGATAAGCCATATACTGTGCCATTGAATTATGGTTTTTCTCTAACGGACAATGGAGAGCTTACTCTTTACTTTCATACTTCTATTGGCGGGCGACTGTATGATATAATTCAAAGCAAAGGTGGCCAGGATATCAAAGCAGCTTTTGCGTTGGCGGAGATGAATGGGTTGTTGAAGTCAATCAAAGGTGTATGCGAATGGGACGTCGACTATAAAAGCATTATGGGTGAAGGGGTGCTCAATACTTTAACAGAGTATGTTGACAGGGAAAAAGCATTGCGTGTTTTAATGGACGGGTTTGGAGCGGAACCCGGATATGAATTTGTACCTGCGAGAATTGCCGCTGTGATGGTGTATGAATTTAAGGTTCATGATTATCACATGAAAAAAAGCAAACAAGAAATTGTGCAATAGTATTGAAGTTCCGGCGAAACCGTTATTCCTGTTTTACGGGATAACGGTTTCGTTAACACATAACACGATAAGACGGTGTGATAATGAATATTAAAGGAAAGAGGTACGAAGAAAGTTGTGAAAGGGATTTTTATTGCCCTGGGTTTTATATGTTTCGTGCTGGGGGCGGCCGGTGCGGCGTTACCCGTACTGCCGACTACGCCATTCCTGCTCGCTTCCGCTTTTTGCTTTGCCAGGGGCAGCGAACGGGTAAATCAATGGTTCCGGTCAACAAAGCTGTACAAAAAGCACTTGGACAGCTTTGTACACGAACGCTCCATGTTCTTGAAAACCAAGGTCTGCATTCTGGTGTTCGCGTCTACGATGCTCATCATCGCTTTTTTGGCCATGCAGAACCTATACGGCAGAATATTTATTGTACTGCTTATAACTTTTAAAACCTACTATTTCCTCTTTAGGATCAAAACAAAGAAACCGACTGAGGAAGAAGCTCATGTGAGAATCATGTGAGAATTGATAAGTTTGGTTGACAGGTGCGGGAATTCATGTTATGCTATAGTTAGTAGCTACTAACCAATATTATATCTAATCCAAACTATTCCTATTACAAGGCGGTGATTTTGTGAGTAATGTCGCTTGCGCATTCTTGCTTACGCTGATAGCGGGGCTGTCAACCGGCATCGGCAGCGTGATTGCGTTCTTATCCAAAACAGACAACAAAAAATTTCTTTCGGTGAGCCTGGGGTTTTCTGCCGGCGTCATGATTTATGTTTCCATGATTGAGATCTTTTTCAAGGCACAGAACGCGCTTTCCGCGTCTTTTGGAGAAAAGACCGGCACCCTTGTCACGATAGCGGGCTTCTTCGGAGGAATGCTTCTGATTGGCCTGATCGACAGACTAATACCTAGCGAGCAAAATCCCCATGAGGTAAAAGACCCGGCCTTGATGGAGGCCGGCATCGCGAATAGTGCCGGCCAATCAAAGCTGATGCGCACCGGACTCTTTACCGCGCTGGCAATCAGTATACATAACTTCCCGGAAGGTCTTGCGACTTTTGTTTCCGCGTTGCAGGAGCCTTCCGTGGCGATCCCCATCGTCGTGGCCATTGCGATTCACAATATTCCGGAAGGCATCGCCGTTTCCGTTCCCATTTATTACGCGACCGGGAGCAGAAAAAAAGCGTTTTTATACTCCTTCGCATCCGGACTATCGGAACCCTTAGGCGCCCTTATCGGTTACCTGATCCTAATGCCTTTTATGAATGACACGGTATATGGTGTTCTGTTTGCAATGGTGGCGGGAATCATGGTATTCATCTCCGTGGACGAACTGCTTCCGTCAGCAAGAGCATATGGAGAGCATCATATGTCAATTTACGGTCTTGTGGCCGGCATGGCGGTTATGGCCGTCAGCCTGTGGCTGTTTATGTGAAGATTGGGAAGGCGAAGCAATCCGCCTTCTTTTTTCTTTTCTACCGCTTAATTCTTAGTCATTTGGCCTTAGGCAGAAAATATTAATAAAATTATCCATAAATTCCTCGTTTTTTCCTCGAAATTTTATTAAAGCTGTGATATACTAACATAGACTATGCTATATGGTCTTCACAAATTTATTGGGAGATTCTTGGAATGGTAAATGAAACAAAAGTCAAACTGATGACAAAAGCTGCAATGGTACAAAAGAAAAACAAGCGGGGAATGTTTACGGCCAGCCGCTTTTTTGGCGATGACTATGTAAGCTTTCAGGTCATTAAAGGACTCATTGGTGTTACCCTTTGCTATGTCTTGATTCTTGCGCTCTGGGTGCTGGAGAATGCGGATGCGCTGATGACCCGGTATTCGCTTGACAGCCTGATACGAATGGCGCAGGGTTTTGGCGTTCTGTATATTTTGATTGCGGTAATTACTACATTCATCGGCGTATTGGCATATACTTCCCGTTATTGGAAGTCCAGACAAAGTACAAAGGAGTATCAGACAAGCCTGAAGAAGTTGTCTCGTATTTATCAGAGGGAAGAGAAGGAGCGGAAAGAGTAAGGCATGGAAAATATTTTGATTATAAGGCAGCGTCTGAAGCAAGTTTATGCAAAGGGCGACATATATGTGTTACCAGTGCTAAAATTTCTAACGACGCTGATGGTAATTATTGCATTGAATAAGACGGTAGGTTATCAGGATTTTCTAACCAAATGGGTCGTGGTTCTGGTGGTTTCCCTGATTTGCAGCCTGCTGCCCTGGCCGGTGATCAGCTTTGTGACCGCAGGTTTCCTGATCGGACATTTAGCAGCCCTGTCCTGGGAAGTTACGGTCTTGGCATGTGTTTTTTTATTTTTGGCAGCGATACTGCAGTACTTATTTCTGCCGGGCTTCAGTATTGTAATTGTATTGATTCCGGTGGCATTTCAGCTCAATATTCCCTACGTGATTCCGCTGGTGCTGGGACTGGTAGGGGGTGCTACTTCCTTTATTCCGGCCGGGCTTGGTGTATTTGCTTACTATTTTCTGGCTATCGTACAGAGAAACGCGGGATTTTTAGCGGATACTTCTCTGCAGCAGCCGGATATTTTGCTGCGGTTTACACAAATTTTGACGGCTCTAAAGGATAATTCCCTGATGCTTCTGACCATGGGCGCATTCTGTGCGACTGTAGCAATTGTGTATGGAATCCGTAAGCTTTCCGCAGACTATGCGCCATATATCGCCCTGGCAGTAGGTGTGATTGTCAATATTTTGATCTTCCTGCTGGGAGGAATTGCATTGAATGTGTCCGTTCCCTACTTGAATGTATTTCTGGGAAGCCTGGTTTCTGTGCTGCTGGCGATGCTGATACAGTTCTGGATTATGGCAGTGGACTACAGCAGGACGGAGTACCTGCAATATGAAGACGACGAGTATATCTATTTTGTAAAAGCAGTTCCTAAGATCACGGTCACAGAACCGGAGATCAAGGTACAGGAGATTAACCCGCGTGTGGAAGAGGATTCCGACGCCGATATTGAAGAAGCGCTGGAGATTCTGGATGCTTGGGGAGACGAAAAAAATTAGGAGAGAATATAAATGCCGGATATTGCCTCATTTCTAAAAAATTTCACAATGTCCCATCTTTCAATCAGCTTGACGGATGTGATAGAAATGTTGATTCTTGCCTATGTGATTTACAAGCTGCTGGTATGGGTGAAGAATACCCGTACCTGGTTTCTTGTAAAGGGCATGGTAGTAATCCTGGGCTTTTTGGGTTTGGCGATACTATTTCAGTTTGACACCATCCTTTTTATTGCGAAGAATTCTCTGAGTGTCATTATGATAGCTTTGATTGTTGTATTCCAGCCGGAGTTAAGAACGGCATTGGAGCATCTGGGAAAAGGTAATGTGCTGATGAACCTTCTGGCTACAAATGCTTCAATGGCAATGGCGGGTTTTGATGCCAGAACGATTGATGAATTGGTTAAGGCTTCTTATGCTCTGGGCAGAACCAGGACGGGGGCATTGATGGTAATTGAGCGGGAATTGCCGCTGGGAGAATTCATCCGTACAGGAATTGAGTTAGATGCACTGGTAACCAGCCAGCTGCTTATTAATATTTTTGAACATAATACGCCCCTTCACGATGGGGCGGTGATTATCCGTGGAAATCGTGTCGTGGCGGCGACCTGCTATCTGCCTTTGTCGAACAGCCAGGAGATCAGTAAGGATCTGGGCACGAGGCATCGGGCGGCGCTGGGCGTCAGCGAGAACACCGATAGTATAACCATTATTGTGTCGGAAGAGAGCGGACGTGTGTCGCTGGCTTCGGAAGGGAAACTGCAATTGGGAATTACTCCGGAGCAGCTGCGAGAGGAGCTGTCGGTTTACCAGGCAGAGGATGAGCCGAACACACGGAGATTTATACGGTGGAAGGGACGGCGGAAGCATGAAAGAAAAACTGATCAGTAATTGGCCGATAAAGCTTTTATCCATAGTTTTTGCATTCTTTATCTGGCTTGCGATTGTGAATATTGATAATCCGGTAAAGACGGAACCGTTTACCATACCGCTGGAGTATGAAAATCAGGATGTACTGCTCCAGAGAGGTAAATCTGCTACTATTCTTGGGAAGAAGACGGCGACCTTTAACGTAAGCAAGGAACGGAAGGCCCTGGCCGACATCAGCGAGTCGGATTTCAAGGCAGTTGCGGATTTCAATAAAATGTATCAGGATACCCAGGTGCCGATTACGGTAACTTGTATAAATGGAAAAGTCGATCCAAAGGAGATTACACTGGTCACCCGAAGTCTGGAAGTGGAGCTTCAGAACATTAAACAGGTACAGCAGAATATCGAGGTGAGCATTATCGGCCGGCCTGCCGACGGCTATGCGGTCGGAGCAGTGACGCCGGAACCGTCTTCTGTTATGGTGACAGGGCCGGAATCCTTTGCCAGCATTGTACGCAAAGCGGTGGTGTCGGTAGATATCAGTAACTTGTCCGCCGATACGACTATAACGGCGGAGCTGGAGCTATACGATGGGAACGGCACAAGGCTGGATCCGGAGAATGAGCAGGATGTGACGCTGGATATTACGGAACCGATTCATGTGAAGGTAACGGTTCAGCGGGTACAGAAAGTCAGCATTGTCCCGGTGGTGATTGGGGAGGATAATGTAGCCGCCGGCTACCGGTATACAGGTGTGGAAGTGTCGCCGGATACGATTAGTGTGACCGGTTCGGACGCGGCGCTTGCCAAGCTATTTAGTATTGAAATTAAGGAAGGCCTGGACGTATCCAGACAGAGTGCGGATGTAGTGAAGGAATTTGATATCCGCGGGCATCTGCCGGAAGGCGTAACGGTGACCGGAGACTATATGGTTAAGGTTACCCTGAAAATCGAACCCTTGGTTCAGCGCGATTTCGTAATTAATACGGGAATACTTGAGGTGCAGAATGTACCGGATGGATTAAACTATAGCTTTATAGACAGCACGGTCGTAATTACGATCCGCGGTCTTGCAGCCGATCTGGATCTTCTGGAGGCGAATGGTCTGAAGGGCGTGGTGGATCTGAAGGGTCTGGCAGCCGGCGACCAGCCGGTACTGGTAAAGCCTATAATAAACTCCACCGATTATGAGCAGGTGGGCAGCTGCCAGGTACAGATGCGACTAACGGAGCCGGCTACAGAGCCGGCTACGAATGAATCGTCGGGCGGAAGGATAGAAGACACTCTGCCTGATGATAATGGAGAATCCGAATCGGACAGTGATAGCACATCCTAAATATTGGGAGGAAATATAGAATGGTTTTTAAGAAAGTGAAGGTAACGGCGCCGGTCGGATTACATCTTAGGCCGGCGGGGATCCTATGCAAACGGGCGATGCAGTTCGAGAGTGACATTGAGATCTGGTATAAGGGCACGAAGGCAAATGCAAAAAGTGTGCTGAGTGTTCTGAGCGCCTGTGTAAAATATGATGGAGAAATTGAGTTAAAGTGCGTGGGGCCGGATGAAGAAGAGGCTCTTGCGGCGATGATTGAAATTATCGAAAACGGATTGGAATAGGAGAGCATAAAATGTTGAACTATAAACGTTACAGAAGAGTTCCGGTAGCGGATTATCCGGAGCGTCAGTGGCCAAATAAAGAGATTCAGGCAGCACCGATCTGGTGCAGTGTGGATTTGAGAGATGGAAACCAGGCTTTAATTGAGCCGATGGTGGTGTCAGAGAAGGTGGAAATGTTTAATCTTCTGGTAAAGCTTGGCTTCAAGGAAATTGAGGTGGGATTTCCCTCTGCTTCCCAATTGGAATATGATTTTCTTCGCCAGTTAGTGGACCGCAGGTTAATTCCGGCGGATGTTACCCTGCAGGTACTGGTACAGTGTCGGGAGCATTTAATTGACCGTACCTTCGAGGCATTAGAAGGTGTTCCCAGAGCCATTGTACATATCTACAACTCCACCTCCACACTCCAGCGGGACGTGGTATTTGGCAAAGGGCGCGAAGAAGTTAAGCAGATTGCCGTGAACGGTGCCAGAATGGCAAAGGAACGGGCTGAGAAGTTCCCTGGGGAGATTATTTTGGAATACTCTCCGGAGAGTTTTACCGGAACGGAGTTGGAGTATGCGCTTGAGGTGTGCACGGCGGTACAGGATGTTTGGCAGCCTACGGCGGAGAGGAAAATGATCTTTAATCTGCCTGCTACGGTGGAAATGAATACACCGAATGTGTATGCAGATCAGATTGAGTGGATGAGCACCCATTTTAAGAATCGGGAGTCCATTATTCTCAGCGTACATCCTCACAATGACCGGGGAACCGGTGTGGCGGCTGCGGAGCTTGCGATGCTGGCCGGCGCGGATCGTGTGGAAGGAACGCTTTTTGGCAACGGGGAGCGTACCGGTAATGTGGATATTATAAATATTGCGTACAATATGTTCTCTCAGGGTATTAACCCGGAGCTTCATTTGGAGAGCATTAATGAAATTATTGATGTCTATGAGCACTGTGCAAAGATGAAGATACATGAGCGCCATCCCTATGCTGGAAAGCTGGTATTTACCGCCTTTTCCGGTTCCCATCAGGATGCGATTAATAAGGGCACGAGAGCTATGGCAGAGCGGAACAGCCAGGTCTGGGAGGTACCGTACCTTCCGATTGATCCAATCGATGTGGGACGCAGCTATGAACCGATTGTGCGGATTAACAGCCAGTCGGGCAAGGGCGGTGTTGCCTATGTAATGGAGAGCTGTTTTGGCTTCAAAATGCCGAAGGGCATGCACAAGGAATTTGCCGATGTTATTCAGGCAATTGCCGAGAAGCAGGGAGAAGTGGAGCCGGATGCAATTTATGCCCGGTTTGAGGCAGAGTATCTGGGACGGACCGAACCCTTTGAATTGATCCGCTATGAAGTGACCGATGTGGACCAGGATACGAAGGCAAAGGTAATCTTTAAATATGTGGGACAGC
>Ga0153998_1000175_pt1 | contig 12351 bp, 12 predicted proteins | sample TSNC082MetaG_FD_104725 | JGI IMG/M metagenome (GOLD analysis project Ga0153998, IMG submission 104725) | Attine ant fungus gardens microbial communities from North Carolina, USA - TSNC082 MetaG | ecosystem: Host-associated > Fungi > Mycelium > Unclassified | place: USA: North Carolina, Lumber...
CCATGGTGGTTACCAGTTGATCTGCCTAATATCTTGGCCATTACTGATCGCCTCGAGACGTGACTGGTACCGATCGAAAGGTCTTTTCAAGGGCTTTCCGTAGCCATTGAGACCGTGAGAATCAATGAAGAATTGATGGAGATATGGCCGAATGAAGTTTGTGACACATTGCCACCCAACGTACTTTCCTTGTTCAGACCCTAGTTACCGATGCAGGGACACGAAGACACTGTAGTATATAATGTAGATTATTCCCTCCAGGAGCCTCATCTAATTCTCTAAGGAATCTCCTGGAGTCTTTCCTCCAGTCGCCCTTACAGTTTAGGGGTGGAAATGGAGGTGTTCCCTTACATCAAGGTTCTTGTGGTCAGTCCAGATCTCTACTGGATAGATCGCTCCTTCCAGAAAGTGCCTCCACTCTTCTAACATGCAGATAATGGCTAGCATTTCCTTGTCATGGATCTCATAGTTTCGTTCCATAGAGGACAAGGACTTGCTGTAGAACGCCACGGGGTACCATTTTCCATCTGTCATTGACTGCTGAGACAAGATTGCTCCTGTAACGAAGTCTGAGCTGTTTGCTTCAATCTGGAAAGGCTCCGAGTCCTAAGAGGACATTAATACCAGAGCAGTGGTCACTGCCATTTTTAGGTCCTCAAAGACTGCCTGTTCCTTTCCACTCCATGTCCAGACTTGTTTGGAGCGTGTTAGGTTGAAGAGAGGCCAGGCTTTAGTAGAGAAGTCTTGAATGAACCTTCTGTAAAAGTTCACAAAGCCTAGGAAAGCCTGAACATCCGTCTTGTTTTCCAGAGTAGGCCACTCTCAGACTCCTGTAACCTTGGCTGGATCCATGGAAATCTCATTCTCAGAGATGACAAGCCCCAAGTACTTGATTTGCTCCTTGCAGAACTCATATTTCTCTGGGCAGAGGAAAAGTTTGTTCTCCTGCAAGACTTGTAGTACCCATCGGATAGCCTTTGCATGCTCCTCTTCCATTCTAGTAAAGATCAGGATATCGTCCAGATAGACCACCATAATGCCTTCTGCTATGAGGTCTCAGAAAATGTTGTTTATCATGGTTTGGAAGATGGCCAGACTGTTGGTCATTGTTAGGGAACCACTCTGAGGCAATCACCCTTCAAGCTAATGAATAGTCCCGGAAGCTAAGTTGAGATTCAAGTGAAGTATATCTACAACACATTGCTAGTATATATATTCTATACTAGACAATTACACGCACAGTCACATGTACATAGATCAGTAATCACAATTGTCCACTTATAGATTAGAAGGCATCGCACTACATGACACAGATAGGGAAGACTCAGGAATGGTAGGAGTGCGATACATGATCTGTCACTGGGCCACTAATAGAACAGACCCTCAGAACTTACTAAGCATGACCCTAGATGTTCCCTTACAGTCATTCCAAAGAACATCACCAGAGGTTCAAACAGGCCTCGATTGGTTTGGAAGGCCACCTTCCACTCGTTTCTGGGCTTAATGCAGACATTATTAAAACCCCAATGGACATCCAGCTTGGTAAAGTATCTAGCTCTGCAGAGTTGGGACATGAGTTCAGAGATCAGTGGGAGGGGGTATTTGTTCTTGACTGTCATGGAATTGAGTACACGATAGTCCTGAACCAATCGGAGCAAGCCATCCTTCTTCTTAATGAAAAACACTAGAGCTGCCATAGGAGATTTAGAGGGGCAGATTTGTCCGGTGCACAGATTTTCCTCTAGGCAGGAGTCCAACTCCTTTTGTTCCACTAGAGACAGAGAGTAGACCTTTGACGACTTAGGCTCCAAGCCTGGAATAAGCTCGATAGCATGATCCCACTGCCTGTGCCCCAGGAGGATATCGAAGTCTTTCTTTGTGAACACGGATTCGAATCCTTTGGTGCAGTCAGGTAAGGTAAAAAGCCCTTTCTGTGTTTCCGAGGCTCAATGGGCTCCTTCCACAAGTTTCTGGAAGATCGTGAAGACAGCGTGTAGGTCTACCACAGCGGACTTCAGGAGTAATCTCATCATAAAGAGTCTGTCCCCTTGTTCATAGTCGACTTTATGTATCTGGTGGGGGGTCTTGTTTTCTTCTGAGTCTTCCATGTACTCCGGAGGGGGTCTGGATCAACAGATGTTGATGGCTCTAGCTTCTACTTTCCTTTGGGATGCTTGTTCCTTTCAGATCATGCGGCATCCTTCGCATTGAGGGGGGCATCAGTTCATATGTACCTCTCCAGTTTGCCAATTAACCTCTGGGTTGTGGTTCTTGAGCCAGGTGTAGCCGAAGATCATGCTCTGCTTTCTGAGACTGGAGACAGCAAGGAGCATCCTTTCATACAAACAAAGTCTTGATCTATGAAGTTGCCCGTAGCTCCAGAGTTTAAAAGGGCCTTGATAGAATGCATCTCACTGGTGTCAGTGGTACAGATTTCTATCGAAAGGATAATTGATGTTCTGCAAGCATTAAGGGCGTTGGTAGAGAGTTGTTTGGGTAACCTTCTTTCCCATTTTGGCCTCTGGGGTTGGGCTATCCTGTCTGGAGCAGAGAAGGAGACAGAGGGTACGTCTATAGGCTCACAGATATCTGTATTGACCTCTTCTACATCTAATACAGTGAACCTATTAACTAGTAGCAACTGGGGTGCACTTTTTGCCAGCTGCGCTAGGCAAAATCCTCCTCTGGGGTTGAGCAAACTTCCTTTTCCTCTACTGCATCCTTTAGGGCTATTAAGTCTTCAATCAATTCCTCCCTCTGTTCTGCAGTTAACCTTTGGACGTCCAGATGGTAGAGGCAGTCCTTCATGAGATGATTGGTCTCTCCACACCAATAGCACCCTCACGAGGGTAAGGAGTGTGTCTTCTAGACTGTGTCTACGTCCATAGGTATCCCTCCCAGTAGTGTAGGCGGAGGGGACCTCGGCGGAACAGAGGGTGGAGCTACCAGAGGGGGACAGAGTATTGGGAGCGGAATCAATCAAGGAAGGGCAAAGCATGTGGGGGTTAAGGTCATTAAACGGAGCATAGACTGGAAGGCTTCATTTGCCAACTGTGCTTGGTTGATTCTCCAGGCTGCTGCATACCAGGCCTCCAGATTGGTGTTTGTGGGTCGTCCAAAGAGCATTGTGGCGATCTGACTTTGGACGTTCAGTTTGAGTCTCTGGTGGAATTTTACTACCAGAGTCCAAGGGTCCATGTAGCTGGTGTTCGAGACTAGGGTCAAGAAGCTGTCCAAGTAGTCGTCCACTGTCTGGTTTCCTTGATAGTATGAGGACTCTTCCAAGGTATTGACTACATCCGCTTCCGTGTTGACTAGAAAGAACTGACTCTGGAACTGCCGTTCAAAGTTGGCCCAGGATTAAATGGGAAAAACACCAGTGTTTGCTTCCTGGCGAAAGAGGTTTTCGGACCACCTGGCGGCCCTTTCATCCTTGAAAAAAGCAAGAGTCCAAAGGATTTTTTCCTTGTTGCAACTGAACTGCTCTGAGGCCAGGTGCAAATACAGTGTACAGAAGTTAAAGAAAGCTCAACCAGAACTTCGTTCACTGGAGAAGTCTGGGAGAGAGGGGAGTTTTGGCCTTGCTCACTGTTTAGATGGAGTAGCCAGGACCAGAGGAGGTGCAGATACTGGAGGTGGAGCGATGGTCAGAGCGGAAGGAGGGCTGGTCATGAGTTGAGTGAGTTGTTATAGTTGGGCTGTCAGGCCCGTAAGGGTAGCATTGATAGTGTGTTCTGAAGTGTTCTGGCGTTTGGTAAGCTCTTAGAGATGGTGCTGTAGGTAGCCCAAGGCATTGGCTACGGCTGGGGGGGTATCCATAGGAAGTAACATCTCATTTGGAGTGGAGTGCTCAGAGGGCTGGAGTTCATTAGTGGAGGGTAACTGGAGGGCGGCTGTATACTGAGAATTTCCGGGGCTCTGGTAATAAGATCTAATTCTGCTGTAAGGGCGACCGGAGTAGAGCTCCAGGAGATTTCTCAGTTAATTATAGTTTATAAAGTATGTTATAACCTACCTCCAGGAGATTCCTCAGAGAATTAGATGAGGCTCCTAGAGGGAATAATCTACATTATATATATTACAGTGTTCTTGTGTCCCTGCATTTGATAACCAGGGTCTGAACAATAAAAGTGCACTAGGAGGCAACAGAGTGCTCTTGGAATGATGGGGATAAGACCAAATATTACTTAGTAATATTTGATCAGCTGCAGGGTCACTCCAGAGGACTAATACAGGCTCTGGAGTTATGTGTGAGAGGTCCTCTTACAGAACATGTGAAGAAATTTGATGACTAGTTCTTAGCATCTGCATCCTCATTCTTCTATCCCTTTATTATTTGATTAATTTCCATTTGTCTCTGTCCTTCTACTCCTACTCCTCTATTCCTCTGAACCACCTTCATCTGTCTCTGTCTTTTAGCTTCTACCATTGTGATAACTTGTGCTCTATATTCCTGAGTTATTCTTTGTTGTTGCTCAGCAAGTTAACATCTATGCAGATCAAGTATGGCATTCTCAAGAGTTTATGGAATATATGTAGGAGTCATGTGAAATCTTCCTCATCCTCATCCTCTATTCCAAACAGGAGCTAGAGAGATATTTTGGAGCAAAGCAAGTACTATATATTATTATGCTCTCTCCTTAGCTCTCCTAGCCTGATGTTTTTCTTCAACAGGATCTATTTCTCACAATTGTCTTACTGTTCACTTACAGCTACTCTAAGAAAAAAAGATATACTATTGCCCCTAAGAAGGAGACCCCTACTCTAGACCCCTCTCTTAATAAGCAGTTGTCAATCCTGTGCATATATGGATCACAATGGACCTCTAGCACCAGGTTTATAATAGAAGAGTTTATAGGTATACTACCACAGCACCCCTCAAAGAAAGAGTTCCGAAAGAGAAAATCTGAGCTTAGTTACACACTCCAAGCTCTATACCACAGTTGTAGAGTACTGACCTCTTTACACCTAGGGCCTGGCTTCCAGTCAAGGTATAAAGAGAGTAGAAAGGTATAAGAGAGCAAAGAACAGGGTAAAGGAGAATGGAGAAAAGTGATTATCTAGTATGTATGCTGCATCACATGTGGGAATGATGGCACTGACACATAGTTCAACTCTCTTTTCACTCAAATTCACTCAAAAATTCTACAAAATTCAAATAAATTCACAATAAATTCAAATAAATTAGGATAAATTGGAATAAAATTAAAACAGGCAGTGAGCAAAGTGAGCTGACGGTGGCCTCACTGTTGTAGGAAAGAAGCAGAGAAACCTGACTCACAACAGTGCAAATTACCAGTGAAGGAAAAGAGCAGAGTGATCTGATGCCCAACAGTGCAAATTAATAGTGAAGGAAGGGAGCATAGTGACCTGATACACAACAGTGCAAATTACTAGTAAAGGAAGAGAGCAGACCAACCTAATGCACAACAGTGCAAATTACCGGTAAAGGAAGGGAGCAGACTGACCTGATACATAACAGTGCAAATTAATAGTGAAGGAAGGAAGCATAGTGACCTAACGCACAATATTGCTCACTGTGACACAAACCATTGTTAGAAGAGAGCAAAGTGACCTGATGGACAATACTATCTGCTACTGCATAGACTGTTGTAGGAAGAGAGCGTAGTGGACTGACTTCAACACAAACTTAATAACTAGAGAGTTCAAGAAGAGCCAGAGGCCCAGATGAAAACCTCGTCTAGTATATATGCTATATTGCATATGGGATGATGGCACTTTCTAATTAATTATGTAAAAATTAGATAAGTATTTGTCAGAGCTTGGAGTATGTGACTAAGCTCAAATCTATAAGGGAACAGCTCTATTTCCACCCCTAAACTGTATAACAATGCTCTGGAGCGACCTAAGCCTGTTCAAGTATTACTAAAGTAATACTTAAACACACTAGTATAGCTTCGATTACACTGACCCTGACACAAAGAATGTAGACCTAGTATATAATGTAGAAGATCTCTTCAGGAGCCTCATTCTAATCTCTAAGGATTCTCCTAGAGGTGAGTTGTATCATAATTACAAACTATAATATTAACTGAGGATTCTCCTAGAGTCTTGTGCCCCAGTCGCCCTTATAGCAGATTAGGATCCCTAAGAATAGAGCCTTGGATTATCCTAGTAGACAGTTATCCAACAGGTCACCCTCCTCTATCATACCCAGCCCTCTGAGAAATCTGCTCTCCAGATGTCGTTGCCCTCGGACACCCCCCAAGGCATAGCCAACACCTTAGGATACCTGCAATACCATCTCTACAAGCTAACAGAAAGACAAAACATCTCCGAAAACAATATCAACACTATATTAGCAGCCTTAACTGCGCAACTACAGCAGTTCACATAGCTAGTGGCTAATCCCTCCTCTCTGCCCATACCAAACATACCTCCTCCGCCTGTACCATCTCCTCTAGTATCTCTGCCCCCCGTTTTGGTGGTAAGACGAATATGTTCCAAGCTTTTCTGTCCTCTGGACTTCAGCAGAGAATGTCACAACAGCCACACATTTTTGAACTCCTGCTCTCTCTACATCTGCCTAGCCCTAGAGCAGTTCCACAATAAACAGAAGAGAATTCTCTGGGCCCTCACATTCTTCAAAGGCAGTCGTGCCACCAAGTGGTCTAAAAACATGTTCTATTAGGAAGTAGACACTAGTGTTTTCCCCATCCAAACCTGGGGAGACTTTGAACAACAGTTCTGGGTTCATTTCTTCCCTGTTAATGTGGAAGCAGACATGATCAATGCACTGGAAGGAACCTTCTACCACCAAGGAGATTAGATGGTGGACAACTATTTGGATAGCTTTCAGACCCTAGTCTCTGATAGGTTATACAGATTCCTAGATGCTAGTAGTAAAGTTTCGACACGGTCTCAGGTTAGATATCCAGAACCAGATCGCCACCATGCCATATGGATGATTAGCTGACACCAACTCCAATACGTAGTACAGAGCAGCACAGAGGATTAACCAGGCATGCCTTGCCAATAAGGTTTTTCAGTCTGTATTATACTCTATTCTCTCTACACTACTTAAGACTGTTTCTGTCTGACCTTCACCTTTGTCTGTGGTGAGATTGCCCCCTATTCCGCCCCTTCTGGCTGCTCCGAAACCTCTACTACCAACTCCATCTATGGGAGTTTCTATGGATGTTGACGTGACTAGGAAAGCAAGGTCCTTGCCTCCGCAAAGATGTTACCGATACAGAGATACAAACCACCTAGTCTGAGACTGTCCTCACTGCATGGACCTCTGTCAACTCACCTTGGAGCAGTGGGAGGAGCTGATTGAAGATTTGTTGGCATTGAAAGATACAGTTCTGATTGAAGAATCTTGTCCCTAGGAGGAGGAGGAGGATTTTGCATAGTACGGCTGGCAATAAGTGCACCCTAGTTGCCAGTAAATAAGTTCACTGTATGGACTATAAAGTGTAAGGGCGACCAGAGCAGAAACACTCCAGGAGATTCCTTAGTTAAATTATAGTTTATGAAATATATTACAACCTACCTCCAGGAGATTCCTTAGAGAATTAGATGAGGCTCCTGGAGGGAATAATGTACATTATATATACTACAGTATCCTTGCATCCCTGCATTTGGTAACCAGGGTCTAAACAATGAAAGTGCACTAGGAGGCAACAGAGTACTCTTGGAATGATGGAGATAAGACTAAATATTATGTAGTGTCAAGGACAGAATTGCAGAGAATAGAGGAGCGGAGTTATAAATAGAATTATACTCTGGACAGTGTACTGTACTACTTCGGAGAATAGATAGTACTTAACAATAAGAGAGAAACCCCTAGAAAAGACTCCGGCAGAGAAAGACGATGTTGGAGTAAAGTACAACTTTGATGAATGACCTTGGCTTCAACTTATGTGTTGTGCCCTGGTCTCCAGTTGTAAGGTGGTTGCGTATTTTGGAGTGGAGGGAAGTCGTCAAAGAAAAGGTCCTAAGAAAGTGAACTAGGAATCTGGAGTGGACAAGAAGATACACTATCCTCTATTCTCCTAGTCCCTACCCCACTTCATAGACCCAAGTGGGAGAGGAGGCTGCCCAAGCTCCTCTTGATTAGTACCTTGGACATGTGAGGAACCTTCTTACTCCTGCCAGTAGAAATCGGAACTACAGACACTAGCGAACTCTACTCTGCCAAAGCCTTCTTGGACAGTGGAGCAACAGAGAACTTCATTAACTGGGATTTCGTTTGTTCAAAAGGGATAAACACTCAGACCCTCTCATATAACATCCTGGTCTTCAATGTTGATGGTTCCCCCAACGAGGCAAGATAGAATTCTGAGGTTGTAGACATACTTTCCTGCTACAAAACTCATTCTGAGAGGATGCTTTTGGCTGTCTCTGGACTCGGGAAACAAAGTCTAATCCTAGGCTACAACTGGCTCAAGGACCATAATCCCAAGATTGACTGGAAAAAGAAAGAAGTCAAAATGACCCATTGTTTATTCCAGTACAAAGGAGGATGTACTCTATAGAAAGAACAGACCTGCCAGAAGAGGACTGAACTCTGGGCCCTCTGATCATGTCATGACAGACCTATATCCCTGTTCTAAGAAGAGCTGGAGCTTGAAGAAGCGCCTCTGCAAATGTACTACGCAGATTAGGAGCTTGAAGACTAGCTGTTTCTTACATGCCTTTTTCTGGAGCTTACCGAGGTTGACCTCTAAGCCATAGCTACCACTTCCCAGCATCTTACAGAAGGAGCCAAATATCATGACTTGGCAAAATAGCTAAAGTCATTATTTATATTTCTTTTCTTTTTCTTTTATCTTGGACTTACTACACAGAAGAGAATGCAGGAAAGTGTTATGTCACAAGTATCACATAGTCACAATTACATGACAGGAAGTTACAATGTCACATCATATGATGTCACATGATGGGTCACATGATAGGCATGGGAAAGTAGTGTACAGACCATATAGTAGTTGTATAAGTACTGTAGAAAATTTAATAGGGACTCTATTGAGTTCTTTTTGTTAATCACTGAACAAAGAGCAGTTGGCTTTATTTTGGCTTGGAGTTTAGCTTTCTTATACTAGAACTCAATTCACTTCAGAGCACCATCTGCCTTGGACTCTGCTCACTCTTTACTTTTATTATATCAATCCTCGACTGCTGATCATCATGATTAGTAGCCACCTCCATACATAGCTAGGCCCTTGGCTTAAGAAGACTTGTCAATCAGTTAGGAATTGACAGTGGAAGTGTAGTACCAAGCTTGGATATTACTACTAAGACCTGATCTCGCAATCAAGTGGTATTTAGTAGCGTACTTGTCCTTTTCTTAGTATAAACCTTGTACTATACTCTATTGTGAGTTAGTACATGCAGAGGAGTGACAGTTACTTCTAGAAGGCCATCTAGAGTAGGGATCCTCCCCATTGAGGTGATAGTATAACCATATTATTAGGGCAGTAGTCAGTAGGGTGGTAAGTGTCTGGTTGGGTAAAGATCTTGTGCCCCAACAGACATAGTCATAAGTAAGATCAACCATTCATTCCAATTGAGATGTTGACAAGATGTCTCAAACTCAATATAAAACTTTGATGAGCAACCTGCTCAAACAAAAACACTCCCTCGCCAAACTGAGGAAAGAATTAGAAGAAAAAGAGGAGAAATTGTGTCAATATTGCAAAAAGTTTGGGCACCTGGCCTGTAACTGCAGGAATGTAAAGGAGGAGAGGGAAAAAGCCATCCCCTTAAATAAATTTGAAATATTAAGTAGCAGGGTGATACAGAGTGGAGACAAAGGAAGAACGATTAGGAGGATAGAGGCAGTAGTGGTTGAATGTTATAAGTGTGGTGAGAAAGAGCACAAATGTAGAGAATGTGTTAAGACTCTAAACCTCATAGTTGAATATGCGTTTCAACTTGAAGCTTATATCTAATACTTGATATCTTCATGCTCCTCACTAGAGGATTTGGTTAAGGTTTTCAGTGAAGTTATATCGGAGGAGAGATGTCAACAAAACTTTGAGTAGTACCCTTGAGGTTGTCCTAAGACAAATAAGAGTACCGATTCCTCAGAGTAAGGATTTTACAAAGGGAATACAGAAAGAGAGAACTTGCCGTTCTCTTCTCTTTCTGGTCTATATTTATTCTAACTAGGGATATAACAATCGTTACAATGTGATAATACTACTTGTAACTAAGAGTAACTAGTTAAGTGACAGATCAGTGACAAGGTGACAAGTGAGTCAGAGGTGAGTCAGTGTCTAATAATGGGTTAGTCTGATGTTGTCCTATTTAGCACAAGTCTAAAGATAGAAAAGAAAAATAGTCCGAGGTTTCTCTGAAGAGTCCTGTCCATACCATGAGTCCATTGTCTCCTAGGATGCTTCGACATTCTATAAGGGCATCACTCAGAGACAAGTACCCTTCAAGCTATTGGATAGTCCCGGAAGCTAAGTTGAGATTCAAGTGAAGTATATCTATGACAACTTACTAGTATATATACCTATACTAGACGATCACATGCACAGTCACATGTACATAGATCAGTAATCACAATTGTCCAATTATAGATTAGAAGGCATCGCACTACATGACACAGACAGGGAAGACTCAGGAACAGTGGGAGTGCGATACACGATCTGTCACTGGGCCACTAATAGAACAGACCCTCAGAACTTACTAAGCACAACCCTAGATGTTCCCTTACACATTCTATGCATTACTGCATAGTAATGTTCTCGTTCTGTACCATCAATGTTTCTTCTCGCATTGCTATCATTTCATCTACTAGCCATTCATTATCAGACCAAGGCTGATAATAACTGTAGTCCCACTTGATGTTCATAACAGAATGTCTATTGTGGGAGAAGAAGGTAAAAAGAGTAGTGCACCCTGTTGAGGGAAAAGCGCACCAAAGAGAAAGGAGGGGGCTGGTATGCCCTGTAAAGGGAAAAGTGCAGGAAGGAGAAAGAAGAGTGAGAAGAGTAGAGGAAGAAGAAGCAGTGTACATGGCCAAGCCACAAGAAGCGCAGCAAGGGGCATGGAGGAGAAGTCTAGCACACATCCTATGACGGAAAGTACAGGAACATTGTAGGGAAGATATTCCAGGCGAGGCATGCCTACTAGAGTTGGGATAGTGTAAAGGGACAGCCTGAGATCACTTAGATAACCTGGTAGGGTTCACATCATCTAGTGTTCCCACGGATCCTCGGAGTCCGTGGTTTATAGTTCCCTTCCCTCTAGTTTGGGTCTCTATCATAGTACTACATAGCCATATCTGGTAGTGTAGTTGTTATTGTCCTGATGTACGCATCCATAGCAACTGGCGCACAGACCAGGCTAGTCTAGTATAAGTAGCTAGTAATGTACGGTAGAATACCTTACCTCAACAATGATTGAAGCTCCTGGGCTATCCATCGTTTCTTCTTAAGACGCCTGCTTTACTATACTGCAGTGTGACTGGGTGCCTCACTAAGCATGCCCCTTACAGGTTGTTGAGGTCCCTAGGATCTCCGACTTCAGTTCTAGGTCCATCCCCCTCTACCCCTAGACTCCAGGCTCAGGGAGTTTAGTTCTATACAGTCAACCCCCTGCTCGAGTGTGACGCCCCTACGCTGGCTGCCCATATGCTAGGGTAGCTGGTGGGGTAGATTGCCTTGAGTGCGGTTCCGCCTCTCGAGTGTGATGTCTGGTTACCGGCGGTCTATCTATCTAGGGTAGCTGACCGGTGTTTGCCTCCTGTCACTGTCTGCCCAATTGGTCCTGCAAGTCCTTGCCCTACCTTCTCAGACGCTCCTGACCGCATGCTTCCACGCTGCGCTTGGGTTCCTTTGGGATAGCCTTCCCACCCCCGGCCTCTGCCATACACGCCCACTACACCTGCTATTCGGCTTCCAATAGAGTAGTCGGATGTCGATGCTTAGAAAGGTGTCCTTCGATGTTAATGCCTATGCAGACCTTCGCACGAGTCCACTTCCCACTCCATACTACGACCTTCCTATCGTGGTGTGTCAAGCCCCATCGCTTCTACCTCATGGTCACCTCATTCTGCCGAGTGTGCCTGAGCCTAAAATAGTCCAACCTAACCAAAAGGAGTAAATCTGTCGTAGAATACAGATTCTAGAAGAGGGGGTGATGTAAGGGGATAGCCTGAGATTGCTTAGATAACCTGGTAGGGTTCACATCAGCTAGCGTTCCCACAGATCCTCGGAGTCTGCGGTCTATAGTTTCCTTCCCTCTAGTTCTGGTCTCCATCACAGTACTGCATAGCCATATCTGGTAGTGTAGTTATTATTGTCCTGATGTAGGTGTCCATAGCGACTGGCGCACAGACCAGGCTAGTCTAGTATAAGTAGCTAGTGATGTACG
>Ga0153998_1000181_pt1 | contig 12218 bp, 9 predicted proteins | sample TSNC082MetaG_FD_104725 | JGI IMG/M metagenome (GOLD analysis project Ga0153998, IMG submission 104725) | Attine ant fungus gardens microbial communities from North Carolina, USA - TSNC082 MetaG | ecosystem: Host-associated > Fungi > Mycelium > Unclassified | place: USA: North Carolina, Lumber...
ATAGTCGCTGGCACCGGAGGAGGTTCCAGTTCCTGATTAAGTGGAAGGGTTTCAGCAGAGAGCACAACTCTTGGGAGGTGGCCTCCGATGTCAAGGCGCCAGACCTCGTCGCGGAATATTACCACAAACACCCAGCCGCCCCAAGACGCACCCACCGGACAGACTTCGACACTCTTTTCAAGTCCGGAACCATTGCTTCGAGGCGCAGCAACCTTGGAGAGGGGGTAAATGTAAGGGGACCCCTAATCCACGACTCCGGAGCCTGTTCCAGTCCTCCAGAGCAATCCTGTAGCCGATCCAATATTACTACGTAACATTGGGTCTTACTCCCATCATTCCAAGAGCACTCCGTTGCCACCCAACGCACTTTCCTTGTTCAGACCCTGGTTACCGATGCAGAGACACGAAGACACTGTAGTATATAATGTAGATTATTCCCTCCAGGAGCCTCATCTAATTCTCTGAAGAATCTCCTGGAGGTAGGTTGTAACCATATTTCCTAAATTATAATTAACTGAGGAATCTCCTGGAGCTCTACTCCGGTCGCCCTAACATCACATGAGTGCATGGATCAGTAATCACAATGTCCTAATAATAGAATAGAAGGCATCGCACCACATGACACAGACAGAGAGAAGACAGGAACGATGGGAATGCGTACACGTACTGTTACCAGGCCACTAATAGAACAGACCCTCAATACTGACTAAGCACCACCCTAGATGTCCCCTTACAGTATTTAGTAGCTACTTGTACTTTTCTTAGTATAAACCTTGTGCTGTGTTCCATTGTGAGTGGTACATACAGAGGAGTGACAGTTACTTCTAGAAGGCTGTTTAGAGTAGAGATTTCCCCTGTGAAGTAATTGTCTAATCATATTACTAGGGCAGTAGTCAGTAGGGCAGTAGGTGTCTGGTTGGGTGAAGATCTTGTGCCCCAACAGACATAGTTGTAACTAGCAAGAATCAACATTAATTCCATACTACTATGGAGACATAACACAATGTCTCTACAACAATATAATTCCCTTATGAGCAACTTGCTCAAAGAAAAGCATGCCTTTGCTTCATTAAGGGCAAAGATAAAAGGAAAGAGAGAAAGAGAATGTTGGAGCTGCAAAAGGTTCAAACACCTAGCCTGTAATTGCAGAAATAAAAGAAAAGAAGAGAAGGGGACATCAGTTCCTCAAAATAGATTTGAAGTATTGTCAAGTAGGGTAATGAGATGTGGGGTAGAAATAAGAAGACAGGAAGTGGAGAAGAAAGGAGAGAAACGAGTAGTAAGGCTAGCTATGCCATAACAGGTAAAACAGAAAAAGGAGCTGGTGTACTCTATATGGAGAAATATACAGAAAAGGAAGATGAAATGCTTTGAATATGAAGAAGAGGGGCATCAATACAGGGATTATCCCAATAGGAGAAAGACAACATATATGGCTATGCCACAAAAGGCATAGCAAGAAAAGTAAAGGAGAAGTCCAGAGTATGTCTTATGACAAAGGACATTGGAATACTGTGAAGAGAGCATATCTAAAGAAGCATGCCTAGTAGAATTAGGATGGTATACTAAGGAAGTAATAGCCTTGTACATAATGTATAAAGATAATAGACAGAAGGGATTGTTATGACTTGGCAAAATAGCTAAGTCAATATTTATATTTCTTTTCTTTTAGATTATTACTAAGGTGGAGTGTGGGAAATATCATGTGACAAGTCACAGGTCACAAAGATATAACAGTGGTCACAGAATAGTCACATCACATAGAGTCACAAATCATAGTCACAGTATATGACAAAGAAGTCAGCTGATGGATATGAGAACTATAGGAGACAAGGTGCATAGCCACAATAGTAATTGTATATATAGTATAGCAAATCTAACAGAAACTCTATCAAGTTCTGTTTGTCAATCACTGAACAAAGAGCAGTTGGCTTTATTCTGGCTTAGAGTTTAGTAACCTTATAGGGATGTTATGTGGAAGAAAACCAAGAACAGGAAGTAATCAAAGGAAAAAAATAGGAAGAGTTAAAAAGATATAGAGAATATTCTAGGAAAGGAGAAAGAAAAGCAGTGTATCCTACCAAAGGAAAGGTGCAGCAAAGTGGTGCACAGGTGAGAGACCTAGAAAGCACAACAAAAGAGAGAGGTAGTCAAAGGGAAGTCAGGAGAACATTCCAGATGTTAAATGAAGTGTAGTTGAACATTAGAATAGAGAAGACAGATTGTCACAAACTTCATTTGGCCATATCTCCATCAGTTCTTTGACAATTCCCACGGTCTTAATGGCACCTGAAAGCCCTTGAAAAGACCTTTCTATCAATACCAGTCATGTCTCCAAGCAATCAGTAATGGCCAAGATATTAGGCAGATCAACTGGTAACCACCATAGTACCATTTATTAAATCACTAATATCTCAAAAACTGCCACAATATAAGCTTCGCTTTTAGGCATCAGAGAAGCCCTCTTCATACTGCTCAGAATGAGCCCAAAAAAGTACTGAGGCAATTAATACTAGTGGAGATATGAAGGCCTCAATATTTGTACATGGACTTCATTAATTACCCATAGATAGTTATCTGTCCTTTTCTTAGAACAAAGGACAGCCTTCATGTGGTTAGGTTATCACTATTTATAGCACAAAGGCACTACCATATGTAGAACAATAGGTAGTAGCATGTGATGCTCTGTCCTAGTACACAGACTATCACTTTTCTGTATATAAGGACTCCTTGTCTGAGAATTAGATTTTAGACTTAACAACATCTCTTGTCACTGTCTAAACTCTGCTCATTAAGCACTTTTGAATATCAACTCATCAATTACAAATCAAGTAAGTGACTATTTGTGATACAGATACTCATGAAGGTATCACAATAAAGGTACTCTTGGATAGTAGAGCAACAGGAATGTTTATGGATAGAAAGACGGTAGTGAAACATGGATTTAAGCTGCAGAAGTTAGAGAGACCAATAAGAGTAAAAAATGTTGATGGAATGCATAACAGTGGAGGTGTAAAACTTTAGCTATGACAACTTAAATCCACTTCAAGTCAGAGTTAACAAGGAGAACTTAATAGAGTTCCTATTTGATTTTTTACATTATATATACAACTACCATCGTGGCTATGCGCTTTACCTCCCACAGTCCTCATATTATCCATCATGTGACTAACCTATCACACATTTTTTGTGACTGTGACTGTGACCTTTCAGTGACTATGACATGACTTCTTTCCCATGCTCTGCCTTTATAGTAGTGATTCAATTAAATAAAAGAAAAGAAAATAGAAATAGAAAATAGAAAATAACTTAGCTATTTTGCCAAGTTATAACAGGAGAGACCATTACGCATCAGATAAAAGTAAATGTGTACTATAAGGGCTATGTTGAAAGAATGAGGATGGATATATGTGACTTAGAGAAGACAAAAGTAATTTTGGGAATACCATAGTTAGCAGCACATAACCCAGAAATCAACTGGAAAACAGGAGAAGTGAAAATAACAAGGTGCCTGCCCTTGTGTGGTAGAGTAAAACCAAAAGGAGAAGAAAAGAAGAAGAAAAGAAGGAGAGTAGTGACTCTAGAAAAAGAGAAAATTGTTAGATGGGCAATAGATGATAAAAAGGATTAGGGAAGAGAAGAAGAAATCAAGAAGGACCATAGAAAGATAGAAGAAATAGTCCCAAGAAAATTCCTAAAGTGGAGGAAAGTGTTTGGAAAAGTAGAGTCAGAAAAGATGCCAATGAGAAAAGTTTGGGATCATACGATAAATCTCAAGGAGACATTTGTACTATGAAAAGAAAGGATTTATTCATTATTCAAAGATAAAAGAGAGAAAGTCCAGAACTTTGTGGAAGACCAACTGAGGAAGGATTACATTAGACTAACAAAATTCCCTCAAACATTACCAGTGTTCTTTGTAGGCAAGAAAGATAAGAAGAAGAGGATAGTTATGGACTACTAGAACCTAAATAGCCAGACAGTGAAGAATAATTACCTATTACTGTTAATCACAGAGTTAATTGACAATATGGGGGGAAAAAAAGTATTCACTAAAATAGATCTCAGGTGGAGGTTTAATAATATGAGGATAAAAGAAGAAGATAAGTGGAAGAGAGCATTTACAACACATGTAGGCTTCTTTAAACCTATAGTAATGTTTTTCGGGATGACAAATTTGCTAGTCACATTCCAGGCAATAATGAATGAAATCTTGAGAGACTTAATCAATGAAGAAAAAGTAACAGTATTTGTAAATGATGTATTAGTAGGAATGAAAACAAAGGAAGGGCACAATGAAATTGTGGAAGAAATACTAAGGAGACTAGAAGAAAATGACTTGTACATCAAGCCAGAGAAGTGTGTGTGGAAAGTAAGAAAAATAGGATTTCTCGGAGTTATCATAGGACCTAATGGAATAAAAATGAAAAAGGAGAAAGTGGACAAAGTATTGAGTTAACCAGAGCCAAAGAATGTAAAAGATATTAGGAAATTTTTGGGCCTTGTGTAAGAGGACTAGAGCAGCCTAGTGCTGACTTAGCTGATTAGTGAGGAAGTTGCTTAAAGATGGAACATTGAATAGCCCAGGAGTTCCAATCAATGTTAGGGTAAGGTATTCTATCATACACCACTAGCTATATATACTAGACTAGCCTAATCTGTGTGCCAGTCGCTAAGGGAACCCAGATCAGGACACTAATAACTACCATACCTAATAAGGCTATGTAGTATTACTATGGCAATAAGAATTAGAGGGAAGAGAACTAGTAGACAGTGGGCTTCAAGAATTCGAGGGCAAGCTAGATTATACTTACCCATACCAGATTACCTAAGCTATCCTAGAGCATCCCCTTACATATTGCAAACTATTACAGGAGGTTCATTAAAGACTTTACACAAGTAGCCAGGCCAATGAATGTACTGATGAGAAAGGAGGTGAAATGGCAGTGGGTGTCATGACTTGGCAAAACAGCTAAGTCATTATTTACATTTCTTTTATATTTCTTTTCTTTTTTTTTATCTTGGACTTACTACACAGAAGAGAGTATGGGAAAGTGTCATAGTCACATGACAGGAAGTCACAACATCACATCACATGATATCACATGATGGGTCACATGATAGGCATAGGAAAGTAGTACATAGACTATGTAGTAGTTGTATAAGTAGTGTAGAAAATCTAACAGGAACTCTATTGAGTTTTCTTTGTCAATCGCTGAACAAAGAGCAGTTGGCTTTATTCCAGCTTGGAGTTTAGCTTTCTTACAGTGGGGGCAGGAGCAGCAATGGGTATTTGACAAGCTCAAAAGGGTATTCACAATGTGACCAGTATTAGCAGCCCCAGATTTAGATAAAGAATTTAGGGTGGAGGTAAATACCTCAAATTATACTACAGGAGGGGTATTTTCTATGAAGTGTTCTGATGAATTGTGGAGACCAGTAGCTTTTATCTCTAAGTCATTAAGTGATACAGAAAGGAATTATGAAATACATAACAAAGAAATACTAGCAGTAGTCAGATGTTTGGAGGTATAGAGGCACTTCCTAGAGGGAGCATCAACAAAATTCGAGATCTGGACTGATCACAAAAATCTTGAATATTTCATGAAAGCACAAAAGCTAAACTAAAAGCAAGCAAGATAGGCATTATACCTATCTAGTGTTAGGGCACAGTCACTTAATGGCGGCTAACCCTAAAGCTAGGTAAGAGTCCTGGAAGCTGAGGTGATATTCGAGTGAAGCTAGATCTAACTACACAGGTAGTCTTATATACTAAAACCGATGGTCTGTGCACTGCAGTCACGTGAGCACTAACTAACAATACTACTGTCCTATTTATAGATATACAGGCACATCAAGGTGGAGATAGACAAGAGGGTAAAGAGGGTGGGAAGGCAACTTACCAAGTTAGGTTAGCCCTTTAGATAGGAGCTGACTCAGAGTCTAGGCCTTTCCCTAGGGTATTCCCTTATATCTAGGTTTGATTTTATGCTGAAGCATGTTCTGGGGAGTAAAATAGGAAAAGCAGATAGTTTAAGTAAAAGGCCAGATTAGGAGATAGGAGTAGAAAGAGATAATAAGGACGAGACATTGGTAAAAGCAGAATGGTTAGAAGTCAGAAGGACAGAAAAGGTGAAAGTAATAGTAGACAGGATAGACTTACTGGAAAAGGTCCAGCAGTTCAAAGTAAAAGATAATGAAGTAGTAAAGGCAGTTGAAAAAATGAAACAAGCAGGAGTAAAAATGCTAGGAGATGAAGAATGGAGAGAGGAAGAAAGCGTAATATACAATACTCCAGTAGGAGAATATGGAGGGCAGTAGAAAACAGTAGAGATGGTTATCCAAAACTTTTGATGGCCAGGAGTAACAAAGGAAGTGAAATGATACATAGAAGAATATGATGCCTATCAGCAAAACAAAAATCACACAGAGCAATCTGTAAGAAAACTAATACCTAATTCAATTCCTGAAAAACCTTGGATGCATATATCAGCCAACTTTATTACCAAGTTGCCTTTAGCTCAAGAATATGACTCTATTCTAATAGTAGTGGACTGGTTAACTAAAATAGTATACTTTATACCAACTACAAAAAAGACAGTGGCAGAAGGATTAGCAAGGTTGTTTAGAAATAATATGTGAAAACTATTAGGGAATCACTTGGAGACAATAACCCTTAAGCTAAGTAAGTATCCTGGAAACTAAGGTGATATTCGAATAAGGATAGATCTACCCATATAAGCAACTGTATATACTATAATCAATGGTCCATGCACTGCAGTCACATGAGCACTAACTATTAATACCACTAGTCCTATTTATAGAACAGGTACCATTGAGATAATGCCAAATAAAAGAGTAAAGGAGAGGTAGGAAGGCAACTTACTAAGTTAGGTTAGCTCTTTAGATTGGAGCTTACTCAGCAGTCTAGGCCATTTCTAGAGTATCCCCTTACAGAAACTGCATGGGTTACCTGAAAGTATCATTTCAGATCAGGGACCTTAGTTTGTAGTAGGAATTATGCAAGAGTTGAATAGGATGTTGGGGATCAAAAGTAAATTGTTGATAGTGTTCCACCCTCAAACAGATAAACAGACAGAAAGGGTAAACCAAGAACTAGAATAGTACTTAAGAATGTTTATTGACCATAAACAAGAACAGTGGCCAGAATAGTTGGGAACAGCTGAGTTTGCATATAACAATAAAGTGCACTCAAGTACTCAGACATCACCTTTCAAGGAAAATTACAGACAAGATCCAAGAATGGGATTTGAGGGAAAAAAGAAAAAGAGATATAAAGGAGCAGAAAAATTTGTGGAAAAAATGAAAGAAATACAAGAGGAGACAAAGACAGTACTAATGAGAGCACAAGAAAATATGAAGAAGTATGCTGACAGAAAGAAGGCAGAAGTCAACGAGTATAAAGTAGAAGACTTGGTAATGCTTAGCATCAAAGATCTGAAATATCAAATGGTCAGAAGGAGAACAGAAAAGTTGATGGAAAGATTTGTAGGCCTTTACAAGATAGTAAAAATAGTATTATCAAACACAGTAAAATTGAAATTACCTAGTATAGTAAAAATACACCCAGTAGTAAATGTTAGTAGAATACAATATTATATAGGACAAGTAGAAGGACAAAGAAAGAAGTAGCTGGCTCCTATAATAATCAATAGAAAAGAAGAATAGAAAGTAGAAAGAATATTAAATAAATGAAAAATTAGGGGAAAGAACAAGTACTGTAAGGAGACCCCTCACACATGACTTCAGAATTTGTATTAGTCCTCTGGAGTGACCCTGCAGTTAATCAAATATTACTATGTAATATTTGATCTTACTCCCATTGTTTTAAGTACACTCTGTTGCTTCTTAATGTAATTTCATTGTTTAGACCCTGGTTACCAAAAGCAGGGACACGAGAACACTGTAATATATATATTGTAGATTATTCCCTCTAGGAGCCTTATTTAATTCTCTGAGGAATCTCCTGGAGGTAGGTTATAACATATTCCATAGAGTATAATTTAACTGAGGAATCTCCTAGAGTGCTCTGCTCCAGTCACCCTTATAAGTACCTAGTAAGATAGAAAGGATTTACAGCAGAGTCAGACACTTGGAAAGGAAAAAAGAACTTGGAAAATGCAAGAGAGGCAATTGAAGAATTTGAGAAAGAATACCAACAAGATATGGAAGATATAAGAAGATAGGAAAAAGAAGAGAGAATGTTTAGGAGAAAGGAACTACCAGGAAGGTTTACAGCAAAGAAGTTATTTGGATAGACAGACAAGAGATATAATGAAGAATATTAGAGAAGACTAGACAAGAACTGGAAAAGATGGAAAGGAAGTCAATAAAAAAGAAGTCGACCAGAGAGAAAAAGGACAACATTGGAAACAATCAAGAAATCAAGTAGAAAAATCCAGGGATAAAAGAGTAGACAGAAGAAGACAATGGAATAGACAACATAGTTGACCCATATTATGAGTTGTAAAATAAATTCCTTGGGATAAGGAAACTTAAGAGGGGAATAGTATTATGACTTGACAAAACATTTAAGTCATTCTATTTTCTATTTTCTTTTTCTTTTTCTTTTAGTTTCTTTATTTTGGACTTATTACTACAGAGATGGAGCATGGGAAGACATCATGTGACTCAGTTACAAAGTCACAAAGCATGACATCAGTCACATATCAGTCATGTCACCAGTCATAGTTATAGTTACAACATATGATGAAATAGACATATGACAGGAATAACATAAGAACTATCATGACTTGGTAAAACAGCTAAGTCATTACTTATATTTATTTATATTTTTTCTTTTGGACTTACTATACAGGAAGGAGTGTGGGAAAGTGTTACATCACAAATATTACAGTCACATGAATAGAAAGTTACAGTATCATACCACATGATATTATATGATATATTATATAATAAGTGTGGGAAAGTAATGTACAGACCATGTTGTAAGAGAACAGCTCTATTTCCACCCCTGAACTGTATAATGATGCTCCAGAGCAACCTAAGCCTGTTCAAGTATTACTAAAGTAATACTTAAACACACTAGTATAGCTCTAATCATACTAACCCTGACACTAAAAAATGTAAATCTAGTATATAATATAGAAGATCCCTTCAGGAGTCTCATCCTAATTTCTGAGAATTTTTCTAGAGGTGAGTTGTATCATAATTACAAACTGTAATATTAACTGAGGATTCTCCTGGAGTCTTATGCCCCAGTTGCCCTTACACATGTAGTAGTTGTATAAGTAGTGTACAGAAAATAACAGAAACTCTATTGAGTTCTCTTTGTCAACTCAGATAAGGAGTAGGATTAAGTTAACCCAGACTTAGAGTGGATTTAAGTTGTCACAGCTAAAGTCTTACATAAAACATCTTATCTCATTCTCTTGTACATTTCTCCTTATGGAGCGTGCCGGCTCCTTTTACTGCTTCTCCTTTTGTGGTGTGGCCACCTTTGCTACTTGTTCTCCTTTTTGTCTTCTTATTTCTATCTCACACCTCATTACCCTACTTGACAGCACTTCAAATCTATTTTGAGAAACTGATATCCCCTTCCCTTTTTTCCTTTTATTCCTGCAATTATGGACCAGGTGTTAAGACTCTAGACCTTACAGTTGAATATGTGTTTCAACTTAAAGCCTATATCTAACACTTGATATCTTCATGCTCCTCTCTCGAGGATCCAGTTAAGGTTTTCAGTGAAGTTATATCAGAAGAGAGATGTCAACGAGACTTTGAGTAGCACCCTTGAGATTTGTTCTAAGACAAGTAAGAGTACCGAATCCTTGGAATAAGATTTTACAAAGGGAATACAGAAAAAGAGAACTTGCCATTCCCTTCTCTTTCTGGGCTGTATTTATCCTAACTAGGTATTGTGACTATGTTACAATATAGTAACACTACTTGTAACTAAAGGTGACTAGTTAAATGACAGTCCAGTGACAAAAGCAATGAAGGTGACAAGTTGAGTCATTGTCTAATAATGGGTTAGTCTGATGTTGTCCTATTTAGTACAAGTCCAAAGATAGAGAAAGAAAATAGTCCAAGGTTTCTCCAAAGAGTCCTGCCTATACTGTGAGTCTATTGTCTCTTAGAGTCCTTAGACATTTAATGCATTACTGCATAGTAATGTCTTTGTCTTGTGTTCTCAACATCTCTTCTTGCATTGCCAACATCTCATCCACTAGCCATTCATTATCAAACTAAGGCTGATAATAACTGTAGTCCCACTCGATGTTCATAACACCAGGTGCCTAAACTTTTTGCAACTCTAACATTCTCTTTCTCTTTTTTCTTTTATTTTTGCCCTTAATAAAGCAAGGACATACTTTTCTTTGAGCAAGTTGCTCATAAGAGAGTTATATTGTTGTAGAGACATTGTATTATATCTCTACAGTAGTATGGAATTAATGTTGATTCTTGCTAGTTACAACTATGTCTGTTGGGGCACAAGATCTTCATCCAACCAAACACCTACTGCCCTACTAACTACTGCCCTAGTAATATGGTTAGACGATTACTCCACAGGGGAGATCCCTACTCTAAACGGCCTTCTAGAAGTAATTGTCACTCCTCTGCATGTACCACTCACAATGGAGTGCAACACAAGGTTTATACTAAGAAAAGTACAAGTAGCTACTAAACACTACCCAATTACAAGGTTAGGTCTTGAACACAATACCTGGATTTGGTACTATGTCTCCACCTGTAGCCCCTAACTGACTGCAAAGTCCCCTTAAGCCAAGGGCCCAGCTATATATAGAGGTAACTAGTGATTGTGATGACTACTAGTTGAGAGTCAATGAGATTATGAGAATAAGAGTAAGCAAGGTCCAAGGCAGACAGATAGTGCTCAAGTAGTAGAATTGAGTTCTAGTGTAAGACTTTAGCCAAAGCAACTTAAATCCACTTCAAGTCAGAGTTGATAAGGAGAACTCGATAGAGTTTTCATTTGATTTTTTACCCTATATATACAACTACTATCGTAGCTATGCACTTTACTTTTCATAGTCCTCATGTTACCTGTCATATGACTACCCCATCACATATTATGACTGTGACCTATGACCTGACCATTTTGTGATATTGGTCATACCTTTTTGTGACTTTGTGACAGTAATGTGACTCTTTTTCCATGCTTTATCTTCATAGTAGTGATTCAACTAAATAAAAGAAAAAGAAAATAGAAAAAGAAAATAGAAAATGACTTAGCTGTTTTGCTAAGTCATAACATGCACTAGGACAGATTATCACATGCTACTATTTATTGTTTTACATATGATAGTACCTTTATACTTGAAAATATGATAACTTAACCTTATGAAGGCTGTCTATTGTTCTAAGAAAAGAACAAATGACTATCTATGAGTAATTAATAAAGTTTATGTACAAATATTGAGGCCTTCATATGTCTACTAATATTAATCACCTTAGTATCATTTTAGGCTCATTCTGAGCAGTATAAAGAGGGCTTCTTTGATGTCTAAAAGCAAAGCTTAGATCATGGCAGTTTCTGAGATATTAGCAATTTGATATGTAATACCATAGCAGTTACCTACTAATTTGCTCAATAGCTTAGCCAATATTGATTGTCTTGAGACATGACTAGTATCAATTGAAAGGTCTTCTTAAGGGCATTCTGGCACTGTTGAGACCATGAGAATTGTCAAAGAATTGGTGGAGATATAGCTAAATGAAGTTTGTGACAATTCTATCTTTTATTAATATATTTACTCCTTATTATGTCTAAGGGTAAGTCCTTTGCATTTTAGTAGTCTTTTTCTTTACTAACCAGCTTGTATCTCCTTTTAGCTTTCTCACTCAGCTCCAGTGGCTCTGAGCCCTATGGGTGCCAACTTTGGGACAATGATGAGGTCTTTAGCTCAACTTCAGTTGACTCCTTTATCCACAATATTTACCTTTACTACACTGGCCTTTATGACAGTGTAAGGTATGGGTCAAAGCTGATCTACAGAACATTGACAGATATCTTCTTGCCACCATCTAGGCTATCACAAAACATTTGTACTCATGGACATTGAGGAGCTGCATTGTACAAATGTTTTGTAATAGCCTAGATGGTGGCAAGAAGATATCTGTCAATGTTCTGTAGATCAGCTTTGACCCATGCCTTACACTGCCATAAAGGCCAGTGTAGTAAAGGTAAGCCTCTAGTTTGGAAATATTGTGGA
>Ga0153998_1000186_pt1 | contig 12116 bp, 16 predicted proteins | sample TSNC082MetaG_FD_104725 | JGI IMG/M metagenome (GOLD analysis project Ga0153998, IMG submission 104725) | Attine ant fungus gardens microbial communities from North Carolina, USA - TSNC082 MetaG | ecosystem: Host-associated > Fungi > Mycelium > Unclassified | place: USA: North Carolina, Lumber...
AGCAGACTGACTTTAACATAAAGTTCAAAATGCAGAATTAGTAGAAAGATTAAGCTAGGCCAGAGGCCTGGATAAAAACCTTGTAAAGTATAGAAGAGAAAACAATCTTATAGTATAAGGTTATATTGAATGAAATAGAGTAAAAACCTTTACAAAGATTCAGAGGAAAATGAATATAGATTAGTAATGTGATATTTTGGCCCATGAACTAGAGGAAAGCTTTGAAAATCTTGGTATGGTGGAGGGAAAAAGAATATTTTAATAGAATTATGACCCAAAACATATCTCAAAGAAAGCTGAAAAATAGTTTCAAGACCAGAGAATCAAGCTTATTGTCTGGCCTTCTCAATCTCCTAACTTGAATCCTATTGAATATCTCTAGAACTACCTCAAAGGACAAATGAATGACTATGAAAATCAATTCAAGGAAGTATTTAATGTGGGAAATATTAGCAAAAGAGTAGAAGAATATTCTATTAGAAACCTACCAAAGACTTACAAAAAGCATGCCAAGAAGAATTGAGACCATACTCAAGGTCAAGAAAAATTATACTGATTATTAAATAGTAAACTAGAGTAGGCTTCCAAAACTGATCAAATGTTTGATTATTTTGTTTATTTTATTACTCAGCCAGTTTTGATTCAAATCATATAATATATATATAGGCTCATCTCTAGGAAATTGATTCTAGTATAACATATCCTAATTTCAGAGTTTGAGTGTTTATACCTTTAGTGGTATTAGATAATTAATTCAAAAACACTAAATATTTGGTTAGTTTTGAAAGCTACTGTATACTCCTACTACTTGTACATTACCATTCCTACATTTCTAGTAGTCAGGGTTGGGAGTCCTAGGAGCAAACTTAAGTATTTAAATATTACTCTGTAATATCTAATAATTAAATGCAGAGTTGCTCTAGAGGACTAAACTAGTGCACTAGGAGTGGTATTGGTAGGGTTCTCTTACAAGTAATGCTGAAGAGCAAAGAATCCTAGGTATTCTTCTACATCAATGAGATCAAGGAAAGAGTAAAAAGAAAGGTATTCTTCTCCCTTTCTACTGTATTTTTTTTTGATTTCATTTATAAACAGTAATTACATACATCCTAATCTAGAGTAAGTTGTAACTACTGTGAGGCTGTCATGACTAGTGTTACAAGATGATCCAAAACAAGAAAAGGAAAGTCTATAATTGTTAGATCATTGAGAGATCACTCTCATCATCCATATTTAGCTACACCTCCTTCTCTGGCTCTTTCTGATCTAAAGTGACTATTGATGTTAGCCAATCCAATTCATTGAAAGCAGCAGTCTTCCACCTCTTCTGTAAGGACTTAGTTGTGAGAACTTAATCCCACTCCTTATCTGAGTTGACAAGGAGAACTCAATAGAGTTCCCATTGGATTCTCTACACTACTTATACATTTTACTTTGGTGGCTATGCTCTGTCTTCCCATGGTCCTCATGTTACTTCTGTCATGTGACTACCTTGTCACGTGTTTGTGACTGTGACTCCCTGTGTGACGTGACCATTCTGTGATTGCTGTGACTGTCATGTGATACTTTCCCATACTCCACCTTAGTAATGATCTAACTAAACTAAATAAAACAAAACAAAACAAAACAAAAATAGAAAATGACTTAGCCGTTTTGCCAAGTCATAATATCTCCTTTATGAGAACCTGACCACTCATCTAGTGTGTTCAACCACCAACCATACCTTTCTCCCCCTGAATAGTCAATCTCATAGAGGTCATCAAGAGGAAAATCTCCTCACCAGTAATCTACTTTGAATTCTTCTTCTCCCAAGGGATTAAACATAACACTTGTTGGTTTGCCCAACAAGCATCCCCCTTTTATATTGCTCATTCATGACTCAACATGTACTCCCCTGCCTTGATTTTGGATAAGTCAATCAATTCATTGTGCCACAAAGCACTGACACAATCTTGGGATGGTATGTATACCCATTGTGACGGAGTCATCAGTGCGAGTGGCTCAAAGGAGTGTGACATTCATCAGGTATAAACCCAGCACGTGACTTATAACGCGCCTGAGATCTTTTCTACTCTCATAATGGCCGACCTTCCAAAAATTCTTACCGCATCTTTGCAGCCCGACACGAGAAAAGAGGCAGAGAGGGCTCTTACTTCTATTTCTAATCAGCCGGGATTCCTTGGGGTTTTACTACAACTCATTCTCGATTCATCGCAGGATCGCTCGGTTAGGTTAACGGCAAGTATTTATTTGAAAAACGTTGTAAAGACCAGATGGGAAGAGGCATGTCTCTCAGCAATGACTACTTTTTGCTTCCGTTAAAAGTTAAATAGGAAGTACAGCCTCTTCCAGAACAGGACAAGACGGCGTTGAGAGGACAGCTGGTGCCTGCCATGCTTAGATTGTCTAATCCGGCAGACAAAACCACACGTGTGCAAATCGCAGAATCTGTTTCATTAATTGCCCAACTTGACTTCCCCGAGCAATGGCCCGATCTTATTGATGTTAGTCCTGTTGTCCCCCACTAAGAATCTAATTCTCTGATCCTCCTTCACAAGCAATTGGTTGCATCATTGTCTGCTAGTGATTATAATGTCAACACAGGAGTCATGGAGACAGCACATTCGATTTTTCGCCCGTGGCGTGCACAAGTACGCTCAGATCCTCTGTTTACCGTCATCAATATTGTCCTTTCGAAGTTTATGGACCCGTTCCTAGCCCTTTTCCGTCAAACTTCCCAATACCTTCTCTCATCGCAGTCATCGCCAAGCTATCCTCAGATTGCCCAAACTATGGTCTACCTTCTGGACATCTTCTACGATCTCACTTGTCAAGATCTTCCACCAGCAATTGAAGATAATTATGCAGAATTCTTTGGTGAAGCAGGATGGTTCTTTGGTTTCTTGGATTGGGACCCTTTAGAGCTCCGCCAGGATGTAAGTGGATCTAGTTCTGAGTGATCACCAATGCCGACCAAGGTTTCCAGCCAGATGACACTACACCCTCGCTCCCAGCTCAAGCAAAGGCCGCGATTTTGGAAATCGCAGAGGTGGGTTGTCACGTCCTTAAAGATCACTTATGTTCATCATTCCCGTAGTTGTTCATCAAACTTTATCCAGATCAGCTGCAAAAGTCTCCCGCCGTTGAGATGTTCGTGCAGAAGGTCTGGTCCTTGATTGGAGCCAACAAACTAGCGAGCATTTCCGATGATCAAGTAGCGTATTGAGCCCTCTTCATTTGGTCCCGTCACTAATTGGTTACCTACAGCTTGTGGCACAAGCTCTCAATTTTATCTCCACAGCCATCCACTCAGGCTATTATAAATCACTTTTTTCATCTCGAGAAACGATCAAAGCTATTGTAGAGGGTGTGGTCCTTCCAAATGTATCTCTTCGTGAGCATGAAGTGGAACAATTTGAGGATGACCCATTGGAATACATACAAGTGGATCTTGCTCTTTCATCTTCTGGGTTCGACAATGGAACTCGTCGCCAGGCCTCCGCTGATGTTCTTCGGTCGCTTGTTGGTTCAGGTCACGAAGCAGAAACGACAGAAGCTGTTGGTTCATCCATTACTGCCCATCTTGCTACCTATGACGCCAATAGGGCAGACAACTGGAAGGCAAAGGATAGTGCTATCTTTTTACTGACCGCTGTGGCGACAAAAGGATTGACAACAAAGGTCAATTTACTATCACCTTTCCAACCCGAGGCTGATAGTTTTTAAGCTTGGCGTAACATCAACCAATCCTCTTGTAGATGTCATTCAATTCTTCTCGAAACACGTTTTTCAGGACTTGCAAGCCCCAGATGGCTCAGTCCACCCAATCCTTCAGGTCGATGCTATACGTTTCCTTTACATCTTTCGGAATCAGGTTAGTATCGGCGATCATTCCTTGAACTAATCTCCTTGACATGGTTCCAGTTGACTAAAGATCAACTCCTCGCCGTCCTTCCCCATCTTGGTCGACATCTCAAGTCTAAAAATTACGTAACCCATACATATGCCGCAATTGCGATAGATCGCATTCTGCTCAATAAGCAAAATGGCCACCTCATGTACGTGCTATTTGACCAAAGTCCCAGCTGATTCTCACGATGTCAATAGCTTCTCGCAAGCTGACATCCATGAGATTGCTGCTGATCTCGTCAGCACTATTCTATCCATGATAGAATCTGCCGAAAGCCCCGAAAAGATGGCAGAGAATGATCACCTCATGCGCTGTCAGTCATCCCTCACTCCCTTGACATTGTTCGCCACTGAAGTCAGCTGAAGGTGTTATGCGAGTCATTTTGACTGCCCGTCAAACGTTAACTCCCAGATATCAAGATATACTAAGCCGTCTCGTGAACATTCTTGGTAGTATCGCCAAAAATCCAAGCAATCCTAACTTTGACCAGTGTATATTTGAGAGCATTGCTGGGCTTATGAGGTGCTCTCTGCTTTTCTCGGTCTGATATCGTGAGCTGACACTGATATTATTGAAGATTTGTTGTCGAGGGATCTCCTGCTACACTACCCTCTTTCGAACAAGCCCTTTTTGGACCGTTTACCTTTATCCTCCAACAAGAAATTGATCGTGCGTTAGTGTTGTTGCCAACGTGTGTTAGGCTGAACCTGCCTGATTGCAGAGTACATTCCATATTCATTCCAGATTCTGGCCCAGATGCTCAACTTGCATTCGAACGATGTGCCGGTGGACTACCGCAGTCTACTACCATTCCTTTTGACCCTCAGTGTCTGGCAACAGAAAGGTAGTATCCCTGGTCTAGTCAAGCTCTTGAAAGCTTTCCTGTCTCGCGATAGTTTATCTATGCTTGCGAATGGCCAAGTGACATCTGTCCTTGCCGTCATTCAGCAAAGGTTAATTCCGTCTAAAATACATGACTCCTGGGGATTTGAGCTTTTGAATTCTGTCGTCATGTATGTTCGACCGTAAGTACTTTTTTCCACGACATTGTTCTCAATCTGAGATCATCTTAGCGGTGATCTGCAACAGTACATGAGGCCTGTGATGATGACCCTTCTCACTCGAATGCAAACCAGCAAAACGGCTACATACGAGTATCTATTCGCCCGGTTTATTCTCTATTGTATGGCCCTTGATATCGATGGCATTGGGCCGGACTACGTGATCAGCGTCATCGAGGAAATTCAGCCCCAGTCAGTCCATTACCAGGTTTTGTGAAAATAACCGTTAATGTTCTTGGTTGTCAAGGCTTTGGCCACAGATCTTGGTCAATTTTATCATCCCCCAAGCGCCCAGGGTTCCGCACAGGGATAGGAAACTTGCCGCTGTGGGGATAATCCGTCTTTTGTGCCAAAGTAGATACATGATACAAGAACCAGCTGTTAAAACATGGTGAGATGAACAATTACGTCGTTCCACTTTGGTTGATGAGACTTTTAGGACGCCAGCCTACCAAGCACTCATCAAGATATTTACTGAGCCTCAGCATTTGTCGAAGAAAATGAATGAAGATGCTCATGTAGGAGTTACAGAAATAGATATCGAAGAACAAACAGCTGGTTATCAAGCTGCATATTCTCGCCTCGTGGCTTCGGAGAGTCAGGAGGTAGACCCCGTTGCATATGTTTCTAATCCTCAGCAGTTTTTCGAGGAGCAAATACAGAGTATGCGAAGACAACATGGAGACCAAATTCAGGCGTTGATGGTTCAAGCCTAGACCAATCAGATTGCTCGACTTGTATCTGACTTCCTGTGCTGTCTTCGTATTCATGTCATTTGTTCCTGCTACACCAATCGATCATGTTTAGATATCCGACGACCTCGAACGTACATATAACGGGATATTGTCATTCCGAGAGAGCCACATGTGATCATAACCTGATCATGAACAATTTTGAGAGCATTGCATTGACTCAAAGTGCATTCTACGCACGCCACAAAAGATGGTGGGACCAGTCCATTCAAAGTATTCCCCATGCACTCTCAGCAGAACTCCTTCTATTGGAGTTCCACCAAGAAGGGAAACTGCCACAATCGAAAATGCAACTCCCATTCTAAGGCTTGAGACAAAAATATCGATACGATAATGCCACTTTGAGGAAGTAATAGACGTACCCCAGTTCCCTTGGTTCCAAAGTCAATTGCACAAGGAGTGATGGGATCAAAGAGACATCTAAGTGATCCGATTTGAGTAATTTTAATAAAAAAACGAGATCAAACATACAAGAGCCTGACCAAAACCCGTACAGCAATGCGAAACATGTCATACCTGCCGGAGTATGAATTGCCAAGATCACGAACACGAGGATTGAGGACGTATAAAGGGATAAAAGAAGCATGTTATATGTGCCAAATCTATCCGCAAGGAAGTTGGGTAAAACTCGTCCAAAGGCGCCCCCGGCATTAAGAATAGCGAGCTTGATCAAGAAGATAAACTCAATATATCCATGGAACAATTGGAATTTTGACGTACAAGATAAAAAGCAAAAGACGGCTCCAATCTCTGGTAAACCGCGTACGATTGTAGGTAGAAATCTTCGATAGAATATCATGAGTCGGAAACTAACCAAATAAACGGATCATAACTCACAGGGAAAGAAAAGTCCAAGATTGATGCAGAATGCCCTACGACCGTGGAAAGAAGGATAACATGCTACTTGGTGCTGAGGTATCCATGCGAAACAGCCAACTCACGATAGAATTGATATTGAATAAGGCCAGTCTAACAGCATCGCACGAAAATTCAGTTTATGGTGGGCAGCGACGCGAGCAATTTTGCATTCTGAACATGCAGCAGAGTAAAGAAAATTTGCCATAAGAAGGAAAGCGCCAAGGATAGCTGCAGATATTCGGATCGCGTTTGGGAAGTCCAATCTCTGACTGGCCTGGTTTAAGATCATTGGCCAGACAATTCCTCCCACAGAAGCACCCTAAAAAATCGCCATCGGGATTCAATGATTTTAATGTCAGATGAGACTTGAGAAGCGCGGTGGAGGGACACACAGAAACGGCGATACCTGTCGCCATTACTCTCCGCGCTTTGACATGATGGGAGATGACACTGATGGAGGGTAAAAATAACATCGCCTGCCCAAGTCCCATACCGATGGCTTGTGAGAGAAATATCTGCAGGATTGTCAAAATAAAAAAGTCTGGACTGTCGCAAAGCTTTGCTAACCTCCAAATAATGGTGTGGGCGTGTGAGCGAGAGCATGAATAAGGACACTGTCTGAAGAACAGTGCCAACCCCGATCAGATAGTGACTTCCGCGATTAGTGTTAGTATTTCATCTCCACCTCTGAAACGCCGCAGATCGCCTGAACTCACAAATATCCTAGATCATATATTCTTCCTACGACAACTCCGAGAGCATACTGAAGAAACAGCTGAACGCTGCCTATCCAACTGTACAGAGGAAAAAATTACGAAGAGATTTATACCCTTCTGCTGAGTCTCACCTTATTTCAGAGGGTGTTTTGTTTGGTAAGATTTTCCGAGTGTAGTGGTCTTGATAGACGCCGAAAGCAGAGACATAACTGAACCAGGGATGAATTTCGCTTTCCTTAGAGCGATTGAAGAGCAACACGAACCCATATGTACAAAACTGCACCAGCCAGCTGGGAAGTGATGAGTTGACACAAGCATTTGAATAGGAAACTTCCAACCCACGTTCCAAAAACTATCAACCATGTCCCCGTTTTGCTCGAGTCCTCGTCTATCGCCGTCGCTACCGAAGGCGGAAAGATGTGGTAATCCTTTCCACCAACTCCCTGGGAATGTCCTAAGTCTAGACTCGCCTGTGTGTATGCATCTGGTTCTGCGGAGGGGGGCATGGGATTTAGCCGGGTGAGAGGAGCTTCTCCCAGAAGGAAGAAGGAATATATACTTACCTGAGGAGATCATCTAAAAGAGGGCGTTACGACATGAAGTTGCAACTAATCGCTTCTTATGCAGGTTGTTCAAGGGATTGTGTACTCGTAGTGATACTTTTAAGCATGATAATGTGAAAGCGGAGAGACTACGATAGAAGGGCGAGCGGATGCATGTCACAGATCCTATCAGTACGTCGGCCTCGGCAACAAGTGACTCTACCGAGTGATGTTGTCCTTACCAGTCGCCGAAGCAACAAATGTCTGCCACGGAACATGACCATGGTTGAATAGTTATCAAGCGCTGCTTGCGACCGTCGTTTTCCAATACATCGATCGAGTACGCAATAACTCTGGTCTGAGGTCAACTCCGGTAGTGATACCCGTTGATGTACACTTCCGGTTTAGGCTTCCATTATGAACTTTACGGGAGAAAAAATCGTTTTGGCTGATGAGACTGATAACGTGCTTACAGATTTATGTAAAACTTCACGTAGTTTTGGCATGGTTCTCCTGAGGCAAGGCAAAACACTGTCGGCACGTCGTCGTCGTGACATGGCCTACTGTCTATGGAGCACCTCGAAGAACCCCATCCAGGATGCAATGTCACTCGGCCACATCAGCCCAAAACCTCGGCGTCAAGGTCAAAGCATCGAGCAGATTAGACTTTTCCAAGGGATTTAGGGTCAGAAAACATGTGTGTATGAATTTTACGCGTGGCAAACAGCTGCTCTTACGCCATTAGAGAAAGGTCCCGGGCTGGATCCACCATTACTGTAGCGGTACTCGTAAAAAGTATATTTACCTTGTCTTCATTTTGTTCCGACTCAAGTCATCGAAGAAACCGTTTGTAGGTCACCACTTTCGAGAATGCCTAATGTTCAAACAGAGCTGGTTTCAATATTTCCTCTTGGTGCTGAGACTCAGTAAGTGATAAGTCAAGGAAGAGTTGAATCTCAGCGATATGTTACTAAGTTGAAGAGATGTGTAGAGTCCAGGATGATCGTAGTTCTGTCAGCTGGTACACTAACAATTATTGCATCTCTTTTTCTAGAACGTGCCAGGTCAGGTTCGCACCTCCAAGAATACCGCAGAGATCGAACGTGGTCACATTTCCAATATGTACATATTACATGCCAATCTTTGATTCATTCAAAAACACAAAACTAACAATTGTCGGAAAGATATTTATCGTTCCTGCTAGGCTCTATCCCCTATGTGAGACAATGTCCTCCAGCTGAGTCTTCGGGATAGCTGCCGAAAACGCTCTTCTCGCAAGTCTTGTCTGCGTGGCTTGTTCGTATGCGTACGCAAAGCTGATCAAATCAAACTCTGAAAAGGCAGTCCCAAAAAATGACAGGCCAAAGGGTACTCCAGGCGCAGGATATACGAGATTCGGTCCCGCCTGTCCAATAGAAACGTTCTCAGGGAAGAAACCGAGGGGAACTGAGTTGTGCACATCAGTTGAGGCAATCGGAATAAGAGAATTAGAAAAAATTGAAGCGAACCAGTGACGATAGGATACCCAACGATAGCTAAAGTTCAGTTTCAGACTACCGTTTTTCCGGCCATCATTCGGCTTACCAGGCGGGACAGTTGTAAAGCCTGTCGCTGGAAGAACCAATGCATCGAGTTGGTGTTTCCGGAGCACATCGTCTATCCCTCTTATTGATCCAAGATCATGGTCGGCTGAAAGTGCTGCGAAGTAGGCTGCATTAAAGCCATTCGTTGCCTCAGATGCAACCAAGCTGGAAGAACCCTATCAGCATACCCTTCGCATGAATCGGAGAGTGTGAAAGAAACAAACACAGATTGGGATTCAAACTGAGGCGGTGTTTCAAGTTCTGGATTGTCTACGTTGAATTTGATCAGGTCCGCAAGGCTGCGGACGCCAGACGGGTTTTTGATCAATGACTCGAACCACTCATTCAACTGGACCTGAAGAGAAAATAAGAAAAGGACATGAGGAAAAGTCTCTCGGACCACCTTAAAATCGATGCCTAAGACGATCTCTTCATTTGTAGAGTTGATAATTTCTGCTGCGGAGGGAATATTTGCTGGATCAATTACGGTAGCACCCAACCTGCGGATGGCGTCAAGAGCTTTCTCAAATTGCTGATCCACAGATGGGTCATCGCCAGATATACTAGAATTCAGAAAAACTTCACGAGGAACGCCTATCCGCTTCCCCTTCAGGGCATCCTTTCTCAGTGCCTTCGTATAGTCTGGGACCTGGTTTGGTTGAGCAAGAGTAAAATTATCCTGGGGGTCTTTTCCAGCAATTACAGAAAGGACGATAGCAGCATCGGCAATAGATCTAGTCATCGGACCAACAGTATCCTGGTGTACGGATATAGGAATGACTGCAGGATAGTGAGTTTTAAATTATAGACCCAACCAAAAGAGAAAGCAACCTCCCGCCCGGGATGTCAATCCAACAGTTGGCTTGATCCCCGCAAGATTATTATTGCTAGACGGACATGTTATGCTCCCATCCGTTTCTGTTCCTAAAGTAACCGCTGCTAGTCCAATAGATGCTGCGACACCAGAACCAGCTGAGGAACCACATGGGTCGGCATTCGGGAAGTATGCATTTGTACACTGCCGCCCACGTCCCGACCAGCCATTAGGTAGGTCCCCGCGGAAATGAGCCCACTCAGATAAATTAGCCTTTCCTTTAGTCCTGAGCTTTAACACTTGATCGCGTCATCAGTACTAATCTTGACGAACCCAGAATGATAGCACCAGCAGCTCGTAGTCTCTTCACAACGCCGGCATCATCCGGAACGATTGATCCTAACAAGCTAAATGAACCCGCCGTCGTGTTCATACCTATTGTCTGCATCAGCTATGCGATACGTCCATCATCTATCAGGAAGCTCCCCTTCCGAAGCTACAGTGGCAATGTTATCCTACCCGAGTGTTAGAAGAGAGCGTAGAAAACTTATGACAACACACCTTGAGAAGGACAGGAATGCCATGCAGAAGCCCTCGCTTTCCTTTGAGCTTACGCTCATGATCAAGTGCAGCAGCCTGAGAGAGTGCAGAGGGATTGGTCTCAAGGATAGCACGTAATGTAGGCCCATGAAGGTTGACTTCATTGATCCTGGAAAAATATGCCTTTTATTATTCCTGAGCTCACTTCTCTGTTTGTTAGGATCTGAGGACAACCCACCTTCACGAGATCTACACTCGTAAAATGCCCAGCTTCCATCCCATTCTGTAATTCCTCGACAGTGGCCTCATACAGGTCGGGAAATACATTTGTTCCTGAGCGGGAAGTGGAGGAGTGCGCCCAAGAATTTCCAAGGAATAGTAGAAGCAGTGCAGAAATCAAAAAAGGAAAACGTAACATCGCTTTCGGTCGTTCAGGTTGATTAGGAAAGGGGGCAAACCTTGACAGAGATCAGCCGATTTGCTTATGACTTAAAGCTGATTTGATTGAGCAGGTACTACGAGGGAACGAGTTCCAGAAATACATTCCTCTCCCACACCGCAGACGCATGTGACGAGGTACGCAGTCAAGCAGATGACGACCCAGCCCGGCTTTAATGAGCTTCAACCACATGCAACAGAATCCTTGTGGTTGATGATAGTTCCAAGTCTCAACGGTTGACAGTCACAAAGCCCCAATTTTCGTTCATGGGTCCCAATAAGTGCAGGTTCAGATCGAGATCGAGTGGTTCTTGTTATAGTTCTTTAATGCTGCCTTAACTGGACCGAATGGCTGGATGTATAATCACATTCAGAATGGTTGGCTTTTCAATTTCGACGTGACAAATGTATGGGCACCCTAGAACCTCATTCTAATATCTCTTAATATGCAACCCCCGGGCGGCCAAAGTTTCTTTATGTCTTCAGATCCTCCTTGTCTTCTGAAAATGAATCAGGATTAGGCGGCCCCAAATAATGCCGCCTCCCATCTGAAAGTAACAATCTCGTGAGCATTTCTTGATTTCAGGACAATTTTTATACTCACCCATGATGTACCATGCCGCACTAATGCTAGCGAATCCAACAAATACAACAGATGCATAATCTGTCCAATCCCAATCAGAAATCGTTCATCAAAAAAACCAAGAATTAATGTGCTTAATCCCCCACTCACTCATACTCGTTGACGTTACAGGAATCACAGCCGGCATTGAAAACAATACCATCTCAAAGAACACCCACAATACCGCAATACAATTGATCAAGTAACCCCAACGCCCAAGACTATATGGTGCATCAAACACTTCACGCCGACGATTGAGGACCGATAGCAGCACTGGCAG
>Ga0153998_1000190_pt1 | contig 12099 bp, 11 predicted proteins | sample TSNC082MetaG_FD_104725 | JGI IMG/M metagenome (GOLD analysis project Ga0153998, IMG submission 104725) | Attine ant fungus gardens microbial communities from North Carolina, USA - TSNC082 MetaG | ecosystem: Host-associated > Fungi > Mycelium > Unclassified | place: USA: North Carolina, Lumber...
TATATAAGGACTCATAGTCTGAGGATTAGACCTCAGACTTAACAACATCTTTTGTCACTTGTCTAACTTCGCATTTTTGAACTCTTTAAAGTATCAAAACACCCATCACAAATAGTAAGTGACCATTTGTGATAAACTCCCTGTCTGAGGATTAGACCTTAGTATCAAGGACAGATAGACAGAATGCGGAGGAGTGGAGTAAGAATAGAATTATACTCTGGAATGATGTACTAAACTACCTTGGAGAATAGGTGGTACTTAATAGTGATCACAAAATCAGAAAGAAAGCTCTGGTAAATAGGCAAGGACGTCGGAGTGGAGAACGACTTATTGAATGACCTTGGCTTCAACTTATGTGTTGCACCCCGGTCTCTGGTCATGAGATTGGTCATGTATTTCAGAGTGATGGAAGTTGTCAAGACAGAGGTCCTAATTGGCAAGTGGAAGAGTTGGAGAGAATAAAATAAGATTAGGACTAGTTGACGTTAATTTACAGACTGAGGAAATATACTGTAACTACTCAGTACTTATAGGAAGTCTGGAATAGGAGGAGAGTAGCCTACTATACTATCCTACTATTATTAATTTTAGGAGAATTATTAGAAGAAATAAATTATATAATTATCATATTTCCAGAATATGACACTTAGACTTAATAACGTCTCTTGTCACTGTCTAAACTCTGCTCCTTAAGCACTTTTGAATATCAACTCATCAATCACAAATCAAGTAAGTGACCATTTGTGATATAGACCATGTAAATTGTCAAAGATATGGCCAAACAAAGTTTGTGACAAATTGGTACTTTCTTTTGTCTTAGGATAATCTTAAAAGGTACTACTTAAAGTCTCATTGATGTCTCTTCTCTAACTTCACTGAAAACCTTAGCTGGACCCTTTAATGAGAAGCATGAAGATATCAAGTATTTGATATAAGCTTCAAGTTAAACACATAATTAACTGTAAGGTCTAGAGTCTTAACATAATGTATCTACTATAACTTGCCTATATACTCTGTGTAATAAATTGATAATTTTTAAAAAAAGTAATACTAGCTAGGGTTAGGGTTAGTATTGTATATAAGTAGTTTAGCAAATCTAACAAGAACTCTATTAAGTTCTCTTTGTCAATTTGGATAAAGAAGATATCCAAGTTATCTTAGGCTAAGTTATTACACTTCTGCTTTTAATTTTTCCTCTGGCACATATATTTTTCTCTCTTTTAAGACTATGCCCTCTTCAACTGACCATTCTTCATCTCTTAATGTCTTTATCCCTGCTTTTTTTAGTTCTTTTACTGCTTTTACTACTTTCTTATCTTTCTCCTGTGCTTTTTTGATTTTTCTTCTCAGTTGCTCTTCTTCTACTAGTGTCTCTACCCCCTTACTCACTCTGGTTTTATTAGTGTTCTATTCTTGTTATTATTTTCTATCCCTTCCTACTAATCTGGTCTCTAACTTGATTCATTTACTTTTCCCATTCTCTTTTCTGGCATATGCTTCAACACAAAGTCAAACCTAAATAGATATAAAGTCTATCTGGCTTGTCTTTGGTTTAATTTTACTCATGAAGTGATTTGTCTCAGTGACTCAATCCCTCTCTCTTCATATTCTTTATCTAGCTTTGTATTACTAGATGCTAGTAGTGTCTGCAATTCTCCACCTCTTCTTCTAGCCCAATAATTGCACTATCCAGAATAGTATACCAATACTGAGGAGATTAAGACCATAACATGTGAGGAGTTTGCCGTCAGGTAAGTACTTAGGAATAAGTACTTGATCGTCAATGTAGACTAGATAGTCTCATGATTTCATGAATAACATGTGGGATTAAATCTGACAAGAACAATAGTCAAGCCATTAGGTACCAGCAATATCCTCTAGCTACTTCTCAAGTCTCACAAATATAGGCATTCAAAATCTGTGAGACTCTGCTAATGCTAAACTCACAGTCCTAATTGTTGTATGTTTAGAAGTCAATCTTTCTAATCCAGATATTCTTTCATGGCTGGAAGTTGAATAAGATATGCTTCTCCAGTATATTATATTGTTGCATATGGTAATGAGAGACTTAGATGAAAGTACTACCCATTCTTCATCTGGGGAAAATGCAATGTCCATGTAATCTTTGTACTCAATATCTATATGCACCACAACTTCCTCAGACATTATTCAACACTATGAGATTGTTACAATTTTGTAACCACCATCTTTCCAGGATAAGAGATTGTAATAACTTATGGCACATTGGTAGTATCTTGAGTATTTACAGTCTGATTTATAGCCAAATTCCAGGTCCACCATATCTTGGCACATACTTGCCTGTTGGGTATACAAATACAGAATTCTCTCTTTACAGGTCCAGATTTGATTATAATGGTGAAGATGTTCTACAGTATGTCTAGCTCACTAATATTATCTCAGTATAAGGTAAGCTGTAAAAATGGGACCAAACGACAGAATTGAGACTGCTTTTGCAAAATGGAGACACACATATAACATGTCATTTTTTCTTGAAAGCAAACTAAAGTTAGATGTGGGATTATTGTTGGAAAGCCAAAGGTATGAGAACTTTGAATATGGAATTGTTCTAGAAATAATACAGCAAAAGGACATTAAATCTGTTGAGAAAGTGATTGAAACCAGTTGTAGGTAGGTTAGTATATGCTGATCCAAGAGGATTTCCAGCTAGATTTATGTGTGGCAAGGACATCAATGAATTAGATCAAAGCATTCTGTTGGCATGACTAGTAGATAATTGGAGTAGAAGAATAGAAAATAGCAAGGCACCCCTGTCTTACAAGTAGTGGTGTCTTTTAATTACCCATGATAGCATTGTTTGTTTAAGGATAGAGCCTGCATATGGTAGGTACAAACTCAATGTCATCATACCTAAAACTATAAAACTATGATATTTATCTTTTATAGCCTTGGACTTTCTCTTGCTCTCTTTTATGTGAGTTTGAATCCTGGTGACATCAAAAGAACTTGAGAAAATTAGCCAAGCTAGTGCTATGGCATCAAGAGGGCAGTCTATTAAGTATTGTTACACTTTATTCAGAACATCTTGTGAGAGCATGTCTTCAAGGATTCTAGACCTGATATAAGTAATTTGGTGGCAGTTTTGGACTGAGGCACATCATCTGTATGGACACACTTGATTTTTTTTAGAGGAGAATATCAAAGCAGGTTAACAATATCTATGGTAGTAATTTGGTTGACATACGCTTCACCCCAAAATCCATAAACCATTTGACCACATTCCACTTATCATTGAAATTAGCATTGGAGAAATAAATACTAATGTCAATATATAGTTCATTAAGAAAGATAGTGAAGAAGAGAAGAATTTCATCACTTTACTGGTTTAAGATGTACAAAATCTCAACACATTAGTAATTAGGAGCAAAGAGAACCTCGAGACCTTAGTCCAGCAATTGGCTAATGTCTTCAAAAATACATGGAATACTTACTCTAAATAAAAGCATATCACAAAACACTTTAAAGAGTGGTAGAATCAAGATTGCACTGACTGTCTCAATAGATACTGTGAATTAGGTGACCTACAATACTGAAGAGAATTCAAATTAGTGGTACGTACAGTCAAGAGGAAGTTCTTTGATGACAAGATCCATGAAATTGCATCATCAAACAAAAGGCCCTAGGACCTAATGAGCTGGGTTAGGAAAAAATCCCTGCTAGCTATTGAATCCATCTCATATGAAAACTGTTTGTACAACACTCTCCTTGATCTGTGAAATGCTCTACACAACTCTTACAACTCAGCAGAAAATAGACTTGTCAACACCAGGTTTCTCAATAAACTCTCCCAAGCAAATGGTATTAAATGGCCTTTATTCTCCAACCAAGAATTTAAAGATACAATAGCTAAGTGCTTATTATTCTCTACCCCTGGACCAGATCACGTATCATGGAGATATCTCAAAGCCTTGATTTCATATAATGCATGCCTTGAGAGATTGGTGCACATTGCTAACACTTGTATTACATTAGAGTACTGGCTTTTCCACTTTAAATCTGCTAACACTGTCATCATTCCCAAACCAAATAGGATGTTGCATAACTCTCCTAGCTCTTTCTAATCCATCGTACTTTTCAACACAACTGGCAAATTAGTCAAGAAAGTTATCAGCAACAGACTTCAATTTCATATAACAGCCAATGGCTTCTTGGACCCTAATCAATTAGGAGACATCAGACAAAGATTTACTACTGATGTTGTAAGGGGATCACTCATGGCAATCCCTAATCACACTAAGCATGAGTGGCAAAGGTGAACTTAAGAAGGAACAATGGATAGCCCAGGAGTTCTAATCAATGTTAAGGTAAGGTATTCTACTATACATCACTAGCTATATATACTAGACTAGCCAGTCTGTGTGCACATTGCTAAGGGAACACAAATCAGGACACTAATAACTACCATATCTAATAAGGCTACATAGTACTAACCATAGCAACAAGAACAAAAGGGAAGGGAACTATAAATAGCAGACTCCAAGGATCCAAGGGCAAGCTAGATAATACTCACTCATACTAGGTTACCTAAGCTATCCTAGAGCATCCCCTTACAAAGGGTGACATTAGCAAAGCTACTTGCTAACAAAGGTCCAGCTATTTATGTAGTTTATTGAACAGGTATTTTATTATACCTCTATGATATTATTTAGTAGTCATTTTTCTGTGACATTTCAACTGCAAACTCAATTTCAACTATCATACACACTTCTATGTCATGAAATGCCTCTCTACCCTCAGCGCCATGAAAATGCTAGGGAACTCCTCAAGGAGTCTCCTCCCTATCCAAAAATGACTCTTGTATAGAACCTGCATCTTGCCAATTGTCTTGTATAGGTTTCAGCTATGGTTCTTCAAAGGTGCCCCTATTGTCAAAAACATCACTGAATTGAAGAAAATGCAGTGAAGAGCAGCCCTTTAGATTACAGGTGCCTTCTGAACTTCCCCATCTGAAGGCGTTGAAGCCATTACAGGTCTCATCCCTATCACTCTACACCTCCACAAACTAAATGGCAAGCACTACCTATATTACACTTCTATTCCTCCTTTACATGCCATCAACTCTTTACTAGATTCTCAACACACTAAGAATCAAATCCCCCATAGAACCACAACTTCCAAACTCATTATGAAACAACAAGCCAACCTCAAGAGCTCTATCAAAAACATCAATGAGTATCTCAATGGCATTAGAAGCTGCTTCAATTCTCTCCATCCTCTCTTTTTCCCTGGTTCTCGATTAGTTAATCATTTCACTAGTAGAATTAGCTTTCACTCTCCTTCTTTTTCTTTTGATGAGGATCTTCACCAATATCTTCAAAGCTGTAAGGGAACATCTAGGGTAATGTTTAGTAAGTTCTGAGGGTCTAAATCTATTAGTAGCCTGTTGACAGATCGTGTATCGCATTCCCATTGTTCCTTATTTCTCCTGTTTGTGTCATGCGGTATGATGTCTTCTATCTATATTTAGGACAATTGTGATTACTGATCCATATGCATGTAACTGCCCATGTAATTGTCTGGTGTAGTATATATACTAGCAATGTGTTGTAAATCTACCTCACTTGAATTTTAAACTAGCTTCTGGGACTATCCACTAGCTTAAGGGAGATCACCTCTGAGTGGTTTCCTAACAAAAGCCTTAACCTTGCCTTCAGGTCATCTTAAATAAACCACAACAGCACAACTGTTATCGCTGATGGAGGTGTCAAAAAATCTCATGTTGCTATAGCAGCAGTGCATGTCTGGGTCAATAACTCTGTCATTAAACAATTACAAGTCCATTCCATAAATGTCACACCTCTTGAAGCTAAATTCATGGCTATTTGTACTGGTTTCATCCCTGCAATGGAAATAGACAACATTCACAACATTACTGTCATCACTGACTCCATTGCTGCAGTAAGAAAAATTCTGGAGTCCAAAGTCAATCCCCTTCAGAACATGTTCATCCCCTTAGCCTTTGTAGCCAAAACCTTCCTCAACAAAGATGGCAAGAACAAAATTCACTTCTGGTACTGCCCTAGCAAAGCCGAATGGCCTAGACATAAACTTGTTAATGACCAAGTCAAAGCAAATACATGTAACCTTACACTCTCCAGCAAGGAGTCACATCTATTCAGTAAAAAGAAAGAGTGTGACAACATTTTCTACAAATAGCAAATGTCCTTTACCAACAGCCTTAAAAAAGGCCATTACTTTCTAAACTTTGAAGACAAAAAGCAAAGAGTCATCAAACCAACATACACTAAGGGCAGTTCATGGCTCCCCATCATAGGTTTCACCAACTCCCTATGTGCTCATTTCATCCACATGACTACTGGTCATGCCCCTATTGGAGAATACAAACAGAGATTCTTCTCTCACCTCCCCACCAGCTGCCCTTGTGGCAAAGCTGAGGTTCAAACCCAAGAACACATCATCATGGAATGCAACAGGCATGACCTCTCCACACAACCATGCAATATCATCATTAACAGCTTCGTCCACTTTCTTGCAGACAACCCTGAAGCATTTAGCTTTGATAATGGATAAGGTCCCATCGCGGCGCGACTCCTTGGAGTAAAAGCACAGCCTTCATCACCTAGTTTCTTTCACATCTCCTTCTATACTTCCTCTTCTATTTTCCCTTCCCTCTCTCTCTCTAGTTTTTCTTTTCTTATTTAAGTAGGTACTGTGTACTTGCCACGGTCTGCCTCCGCGCCCCGTGTAATAAATCGCTGATTTAAAAAAAAAAAAGCCTATGGTAGCCTAATTTGATTTCCGAGTTGAGGTCATTGTTGATACATCGCGGCCGCATCTCAGTTGAAGCAGATCAATGAATTATGGGTCTCGGCACAATTCTCATTAACTCTGGTACACGTGACCTCGTAGAGAGAGAGAACAAGCAAACAGGTGTTAAGACGCGGGGGTGGGATACATAGCGGTGCACTACAGACTGCACCCGAGCTTCAGGGGAGGCCAACCGGAGTTGTTCCGAGTTAGGTGTCAATGTTGACGGGTCACGTGACCTCAGAGAGTAGATCTTCCTGTCATCTTCGCTGTTTCTTCGCTATTTTCTGTGAGTTCAGATATGGTCACTTTGTGGTCATCGCTGCGCAATCACACGGTACAAAAATGTCAAATGAGCTTTCATTCTTTGCCATCATATCACCTTTCTTTTCTATGCCAGTACCTGCGGTTGACACGGAGACTGGCACGAATGTTTACATTGACTTTCCTTTCATAGTGCTCACGAGCAGGAATCTAAGATGAGTATATCAGAACAACAGGACAGTGATGAGAAAATATTCACCCAAAAGGTGTGAGGTTCCCCCTGTAAAGATGATCGATCCAACAGTGCTTTTTATAATGGCTGCAACGAGTTAATCAATCGTAACTGGGGATCATGTCCAAGCTAGACTTGTAATTCTCCCACACTTGCAGCTGATCAAACTCACACTCACAAGACAGGAACGCCCGTGTCTTGTTCTTGTCCATCTGATATACGCCCAACACCCACGACATATCTCTTCCTATCCACTCTATTCACAAGTTAAAACAATGGAAAAAGCCACAATGGTACGAGTCATCCGAGTTCTTGGTGAGTGTCACATTGTTCCATCAGCCCTGCTGATTAGTAATCTCGGTACATTTCCTCACAGAATTCATTGGAGAGCTCAAGGATATATTGCAACGACCGCTTGTCGTCAAGTACTCTGACAAGGCGGATATTCCCCTTCTAAGTCTTGAAACAAAGCTCGACAACAGTAGCACCAAGCAGCATTTAAAGGTAACCCAGAGCAGATTGTAAGTGGAGCTTGAGCCCATGGATTTTACATATTCATGTGGTGTAGGATATTACGAGACGGGAGTAACTTGAACATTGAGATACACAAGTATTTCCGACGGCCGAGAATCTTCAGGTCCAAGCGCACCTCACAGGATGATCCACTATGTAAAGCCAGTATCAGATTCGATGATTTATGGGATCACCTGGCCTCTGAAACACAGCAAGAAACCAGTGGTAAGTTGATATTTGCCTCAATATATGTCATTTACTCAGGGCGCCTTAGCAAACTTTAAGGTGGAATTTACTAATCCGATTTCAGAATTACAGTTTTGGATCGTCGCTGAGGTATGCACACTATTACTGTCAATGTGTAGATTCTTACTCAAATGGAATTGTAGGCCTACGGGGGTGATTTACGTGCTCTAGATGCACAAATAAAGAGTACAGCAAAAACCTTGCAATCCTTCAAACCACTCTTGAGCTGCCTTGGTCCTGTGAATGCTGGTGTTGGGATGCTTCTTGAGTTTGGGAAGGTCATCAGTGGGGTAATGAATCATTGGCTAGCATGTACGATTATTATCTGACTCAAAACAGCTCAATTCTGTGGCTCAAACTGTGGTCAATTGCATTGAAGTTGTATACAAAGTTCGCCACTTCTTCTCTTTATTTGTATAATGTAACTGATTGGTTTTGTAGCATTTTGAAGCTCAAAAAGAATCTCATGAAGCAATGCAAGATCTCGCAGAGGGCATGAGTATCTTAGCTGGCCAGCTGGACAGGCTCAAGGAAATTCCAAAATCAGACGAATTGTGTATTACTATCAATGAATTTCCTGCCATGATGGAAGAAGTAGTGGACTTTATTGAGAAGTGGCTTGAAAGTTGGTCAGGTGTGTATTCGGCTTCATGTGCCGGAGTCATGGCTGAGTTGTTGGTCACAGCCAAACACGTCCTCGTTGTCCCTCATAAGGACAAAGCAATTGAACTACGGAAGAAACTGGACACCTTTGCAGGGAATTTCGACCGAGATCTTCTTATAGAGATCCGAGCAGAACAAGGTCTGATTTTCGTCCCTGATATCCAATGTCCAGATCGTCTGATTCATGGTATCAGCCATCATGGTGAACAATGCCAAGATCGTAGCCAACGACATGAAAGTTTTACGGACCAGCATTGTAAGTACTCAAGGTGGGTTGTCTGCCTTTTTCTCATCGACTTTTGTAACATGTCATTTGTATACCAGAAATTGCCCATGCTACCCAAGTCGGTGTTGACAGTCTTCAAGGTGTGTTATCTGCGTTTCCTGTTCAGTAATCCTCGTGACACACACCTTCGCACTAGCAAACGTAAAAATAGTCGCTGAACAGAAGGAGCTGGATGACTTAGTGCGGGCCCTTGGGGAAAATAGGCTCTCTTTGCGTAAACCGTGTATGGAAGGCACCCGCATTACCATCTTACAAGAAATTGAAAACAAGATCAAGAGCGTCGATTGCCCCAATGTGATTTGGATCAGAGGATCTCCTGGTGTCGGAAAATCTGCATTGGCAGCCAGTGTTGCTGCTCAGCTGCGCGAACAGGATCGCCATGTTATATCATTCCGGTTTGATCGCACACGATCCACCACCATCACCACGGATGCACTCTGGCGCATCGTTGCCCTTGGCCATGCTCGCCTGTACCCCTCTGTTCGCCAACATATCTTGAATCTAGTCCAGAATAATAAGATGCCTGACCCATCCGACATGAATGGTAGATTTAAATCTCTGATTGAGATGCCATTATCCTCACTCAATGATGTGCCGAGTGAGGAACTTCCGGTGATCGTGATTGATGCATTGGATGAGTGTGGTGGTCTGAGGCACGATTCGCCTGGAAAGGATGATTACAAGGATCTTCTGTATACAGTCAAGCGTTGGGCTCAGGTTGATCACTTGAAGAGGTTCAAGTTGGTCATTACCAGCCGGCAAGAGGACCATATCACCAGAACCTTCCCTGAATCAATCAGCATCCATATCACTGTTCCCTCCGGCAGCGACGTCAAGTTGGGAGACGCTGCTTCTGAAGACATCCGTGCGTTCCTCAAATCATGCCTCAAGAGTATGGGAATGCAAGATACACTGATAGAAAAGGCCCTTGATTACCTAGTTCCTCATGCTGCTGGCATATTTATCTGGGCAACAACGGTTGCCAATTTCCTTGAACTCGATCCCGAAGGCCGGTTTGCCACTCTTGAAAAGGGTGATGGAAAGGGTTTGAAAAGTTTGTATTCCCTGTACTCCACTATTGTCAAAGCATCATTTGGACATGAGCTCGACAAGGAAGAGGTTGGAGCAGTTGCCTCAGTTATGGGTGCAATGATTTTTGCCAAGCAAGCACTTGACGACAATGCGCTTATCATGCTTCCCCAAGTTAGGATACCAGACTCAGATGCGAACAGGCTAGGGCTTATCCGCAAAGGTCTTGCATCCGTCATTGACTCTGGCCCTATCCTTCATTTTCATCACCGCTCGTTCGAGGATTTTCTTCTATCAACCTTCTTTCAACAAGAGCTACCTGATTTTTCTGCTGTTCAAGATCGGGACCATCACGAACACCAGCTTGCTGTGTTATGCTTGAAGACTCTGGTATCATCCAAGCTCCATTTCAATATGTGCAGCTTGGAGTCTTCGATCATAAAGAATGAGGATATCCGGCTGACTGTCAAATCCACTATCCCTTCTCTCATTTTGTATTCATCTTTGTTCTGGGTCGACCACCTTATCCAGACTCCATCTGATGAGAAGATGATGGAGGCAGTGAAATTTGTGATGTACGAGAAGCTACTATTCTGGTTGGAGGTGATGAGCCTGACGGGTAATGTTCATGAGGCATGTCTGATCCTCAGAAGGGCTGCAACATGGAAGGTACGTTCCCAGATCATTTCTCTGCGATACATCTGATGTTGGCCGGCCAGTCCCTCAACCCTGATCATGAGCTGGCACTGTTCATCCACGATGCTCTTCGATTCGTTTCTGCATTCATCACTCCAATCTCTCAACGCGCCCCTCATATTTACCTTTCAGCACTCCCTTTCGCACCTGAGGAATCTTATGTTGTCAGAAAGTTCTGTCCGAGGTTTCCCAACACTCTTGCAATCACTCAAGGGAAACCCAGTCAATGGCCAATGGTGATGTTCACTGCAGAGCACCACAGGGAATATGTGCGGCATATGGTCTTCTCTCCGGATGAACGCACCTTTGCTTCGATATCACCCCAAACTATGTATGTTTGCGACTCTGAAACCGGTCATTGCATCTCAGGCCCATTTGAGGTGCTTGGCTCTGCGAATGATGCCTGCTTTAGTTCAGATGGAAGACACATTCTAGTCAAACTTTACACTTATGCAATAGTATTGGACATTGAGATGGGTGAGGAGCAATTTCGAATTGAGGGCCATGATTTCGCCTTCATTCATCATGACAGAAGAATTGCCTCTATGCATTGGATATATGAACATGGGAACTCAGAGGACCCTGATGATGAAAATTCAACCCCAACTCGTATTCTGATCCAGCTCTGGGATGCTAGCAATGGTGCACTAATATCCAACAGCCTGTTGGAGCTCAGTGATGTCGCCGTCACCCGATTTTCCCCTGACGGGCATTTTCTGGCCGTAGGAAGAAAATCTGAACACGTCATTGAATTATGGAACCTTGAAGATGGCAAGGATCCCCGACAATTCACATATCCTCCTGGAAATTTGTCATCACTCCGCTTTTCTCCAACCAGCGACACTTTGATGGCCGTACTTAGGGAAAAATCTTGTCACATTTACCTTTGGAGAATGGACACACAAGAGATGGTATCCTTCAGCCATGATTTAAACTACAACCCACATGTTATTGATTCTTCCTGGACCAATCACCTATTTATCCAACAAAATTACACAGTGGAGATATGGGATGTCTCCATGACCGGCTCAAAAATGATCTGGGAGACAAAATCTCCGGCCCTTTCGTTTGTAAACCCTAACCCCTAACAAATACCTGTCCATCACGTGACGGCTCCAGGATTTTAGTTGGATATTTGAATGGAAGTGTGAGGATGTGGAACGTGGACCTAGGGGATTTGACGAGAAATCAGTCTGACGTTTTAGACACTCAAGATGATATACGACGAGTTATTAGCATCTCATCCTCTGGAAAGGTGGCGGCTGCAGAATCGCAGCAATCTCACATAAAATTCCTGGATACAAATACTGGGGAAGCCGTAGCGCATGTGGATGTTGAGTACGAAGATGAGATGAAAATTGCA
>Ga0153998_1000196_pt1 | contig 11958 bp, 5 predicted proteins | sample TSNC082MetaG_FD_104725 | JGI IMG/M metagenome (GOLD analysis project Ga0153998, IMG submission 104725) | Attine ant fungus gardens microbial communities from North Carolina, USA - TSNC082 MetaG | ecosystem: Host-associated > Fungi > Mycelium > Unclassified | place: USA: North Carolina, Lumber...
TACATATGGTAGTGTCTTTGTGCTTAATATAGTGATAACTTAACCTTATGGAGGCTGTCCTTTGTTCTAAGAAAAGGACAGATGACTATTTATGGATAATTAATGAAGTCCATGTGCAAACATTGAGGCCTTCATATCCCTACTAATATTAATTGCCTTGAGGTTGTTCTAAGCTCATTCTGAGCATTATGAAGAAGGCTTCTGCTGAGCCTAGAACCAAAGCATTGATTGTGGCAGTTTCTGAGATATTAGTGATTTAATAAATGGTAACATAATGGTTACCTGTTGATCTGCTTAATATCTTAGCCAATACTGATTGCCTCAAGATGTGACTGGCATCAATCAAAAGGTCTTTTCAAGGGCTTTCCATAGCTGTTAAGACTATGGAAATTGTTGAAAAATTGATAGAGATATGGCTAAATGAAGTTTGTGATAGTCCTGAAGTCACATATTAAGACAATCAATGGTTAATAGCCACTTGAGGGTACTCAGCTCTCTGCAACCTACAAGGAAGAGTCCTAGTACTCACTTATAGGTGTCATAACCTAGCAAAATAGCTAAGTTATTTTTTATTTTTATTTTTGTTTTATTTAGTTAGATTATTACTAAGTTGGAGTATGGAAAAATATCATGTGATAGTCACAGAGTCACAAAAGGTATGACAGTGGTCATAGAATAGTCACATCATGGGTCATGTCATAGAGTTATAGTCATAACATGTGACAAGGTAGTCACATAACAGAAGTAACATAAGGACCATAGGAGAATAGAGCATAGCTACCAAAGTAAAATGTATAAGTAGTATAAAAAATCCAATAGGAACTTTATTGAGTTTTGTCATAACTTGGCAAAATGACTAAGTTATTATTTAATATTTCTTTTCTTTATTACTAGGATGGAGCATGGGAAAGTATCACATGACCATCATAGAGTCACAAAAGGTGTGATAGCAGTCATAGAAATGGTCATGTCACAATGGGAGTCACAGGTCACAGTCACAGCATATGACAAAGAAGTCAGCTGATGGGCATGAGAACTGTGGAAGACAAGACACATAGCCACAATAGTAATTGTATATATAGTATAGCAAATCTAATGGGGACTCTATCAAGTTCTCTTTATCAAATACTGATAAAGAGCAGTTGGCTTTATTCCAGCTCAGGAGTTGGCTCACTAACAAGTTCTCCTTGTCAACTCAGATAAGGAGGGTGTCTAAGTTATCTCAGGCTAAATCACTACAATAGGTAGGACGCCTTGCTCTCCATCTATATCTCATTAGGGAGACAATCCTAGGTAAGCCAACCAAGAGAGACTGGGATAGCATGAACTGTTCTTAGTCTCTTCACATAGAGCTTCAGCTTGTTGTGGAAGTCACTGGTACCTTCCCAAAAAAGGGTCTGACTAGAGTACTAAGAGATAGTGTCTGTGATTTTGCATATAATATGAGAGAGCTGATTTGATCAGGGCACAGAGTATGAAGTAGGAGAGCTAATTTGATTAAGGCATGGAGTATAAAGTAGAAATAGAGTCAGCATAGCAAGTACATGTGTTGAAAGCTGGGTCATCTTCTTTTTTTCTATAATTAGTCATTCTTTTCTTTTAGTACTTGCTTTTCTTGGCCTTATGCTTAGGTAGTATAGGAGGTGCATTTATAATATGCATTATAGGGTTATAGTCCCTTGACCTGTTTTTAGCTACTATGGTCTGCTTACATGCTCCTCCACATTATAAAAGTATTGATTTTTTAAAAAAAAGTAGTTATATGAGTATCAGTAACTAACTTAAGATCCTAGTCTAGGGTTTAGACCAGGAGGCTCTTTAGTATTAGAAGAGAACTCAATAGAGTCCTTGATTGATTATGCTATACTATATATACACTTTACTATTTGTTCTCATATGTTATGACTTGGCAAAACAGCTAAGTTATTATTTATATTTCTTTTCTTTTTCTTTTTCTTTTGGACTTACTACATAGGAAGGAGTATGGAAAAGTGTCATATCACAAGTATCATAAGTATCACAGTCACATGATAGGAAGTCACATGGTAATGTCATGTGATGTCACATGAATAGATCACATGATGAGTATGGGAAAGTAGTGGACAGACCATATAGTAGTTGTATAAGTAGTATAGAAAATCTAATAGGAACTCTATCAAGTTCTCCTTGTTAACTCAGACTTAAAGGGTAATTAAGTTGTCTAAGCTAAGTCACTACATCATGTATTTTACAAGTGTCCACCAGTCCTTGGTTCAATTCCAGTCCATGTTGTTTTACTTAGTTATGATCAAGATGACTTATGACAGTACCCCTCTCTTAAGAATTCTTGTCCTGAGAATTTTTTCTACAACTCATTGTAAGAGTCCCATAGGTTTCCCAATTCATCTTCTTTATCCTATTCTTCTATCCTGCTCTCTTTGATTTCTTCTTTTTTTTTCTCTTAAACTATTTCTAGTCTCCTCTTTCCTTTTTATCTTTTCCAATTTATTTCTAGCTGTCTCCTATTATGACTTGGTAAAACAGCTAAGTCAATATTTATTTTCTTTTTCTTTTCTTTTTCTTTTTTGTTATATTTGGATGCATGAGATACTAGCTAGGGTTAGGGTTAGTATTGTATATAAGTAGCTGCATAAATCTAATAAGAACTCTATTGAGTTCTCCTTGTCAACTTGGATAAGAGAAGTGACCAAGTCATCTTAGGCTAAGTTGCTACATCCTTGTCAAACTTCTTATCATCCTATCCATATAGCATTTTTGCTATATATCTTCCTGGAAATTCTCCTTTACAATCTTTTCTTCAATTTACTCTTTTTGTTCTGTTGATTCCTTTTTCTCTGTATTCTTTCTTGAAGTTTTCTATTAACTCCTATACATTTTCCAGGTTCTCTCTTAGCTCCCATGTATCTTCTTCTGCTGTATACCCTTTTCATTATACTAAATACCTATCTTTCCCCCTAAACTTTTTCTTATTTAATATTTTCTCAACTTTGTATTTCTCTTTTTCTTCAATTATTACTAGTGCTAGCTGTTCCTTTTTCTGGCCTTTGACTTGGTCCTTATATCTATATATGTAGTGACTTAGCCTGGATAACTTAATCACTCTCCAAGTCTGAGTTGACAAGGAGAACTCGAAAGAGTTTCTATTAGATTTTTTACACTACTTATATAACTACTATATGGTCTGTCTACTACTTTCCCATAATTATCATGTGATATAACCTGTGACCTCCCATTTTATGTGACTGTGACTTATTTGACACTTCCCCACACTCCTTCCTATGTAGTAAGTCCAAAAGTAAAAGTAAAAGAAAAGAAATATAAATAATAACTTAGCTATTTAGCCAAGTCATGACACTACCTCCCTCTTAAGTTTCCTTGTCCTAAGGATTTTTACAACTCATAGTGTGGGTTAATCATGTTGCCCATTTCTTCATTATCTTCTTTTGTCTACTCTCTAATTTCTGATTTCTCTTGCTTAATTTCTTTTTTCTCTTTGATTATCTCTAGAGTTTGTCTTCTTCTTTCTTGTCTACCTTTCTATTGCTTTCAATTATGTTCTAACCTTTCCTAATATTCTTCATTGTATCTTTTGTCCAACTATCCAAATAGTTTCTTTGTCATAAATCTCCTTGGCAATTCATTTCTCCTAAACATTTCTTTTTCCTTTTGTCACACTCCATGACCCCATTGAAAGGGTGCAAAAGGAAATTGCATACTAGGACAAACAAAATAATGATATGCCAGCTCCCAATTGCATGCTAAAGGTTCGAGGAAAGATAATCAAAAATGAAGGTTTATAAATAATTAGAAAGTAAGAATTATATGCAGCTCCAATAAAATATATGTTGGTGGTTGTAAAAGGATTGTAAGATCTCTCTAGATCATTGTTGCATAGCCTCCCTAAGGTGTCAACCTTTACACACTGTGACAAAAGCTCCTCTGGAAAATACAGTCAGTTGATCACTTATAGACCCTCCACACTCAGTTGTCCCCTTGTCTGCACCCCCAATACCAAACCTTACAGATGTGATGCAATCCAAGTGTGCACCTAGCCAAGCTTTCCTAGCCTGCTGTTCTCTCTGAAACCTGCCCGAGTTGCATCTGCATCTTCTCCCTAGATCGAGTTCTAGGTATATTCTATGTTCTTCTCAAGATATCCTACTGGTCCCAGTCTTCTTACTCTCAATAGATCTGCATTCACGATTCCAGAGGCAGTGTAGATGGAGGTAGGAGTCAAGAGGTTCCTTCCTTATCCAACTGCACACCGGATACTATATTAAAATGATTACAAAGCCCTGAAACTCAAGGAATAAAATATAAAAAGGAAACTATTACTACTTTTAATGTTCCTTCAACCTCTTCTCATGCTAAGTCTGTCCCAATTCCTAGTGATAACATGTTCTTATAGTGATACGTCCTCTTCATTAAATCCTTCCCATCAAAAATAATGCGTTTTCATTGTCACTTCTCTCTAGAATATTCTTCTTGATCTCCCATTACTTCCTTTGATGTTATTTTGTAAGAGGGCCCTTCTTGGTTACCTGTTAAGTAGTCAGTAAGCCCCACTCAATGTCTAGTATCTCTGAGTCGTGTCCTAGGACTCATTTATCTAAATATAATTAATCTGATACCATTAATGCTTAATTGCAATCAGAGTCTATTTATCTAAGTCCATCGTCCAAACACTACTGGTTCTAGAGTCCCTGTCTGCCATATCTCTAAGTCAGTTCCATCCCATAATGGATCTAGAGCATAGTTCTTTTATGACTTTCTTCCTAAACCTGATACCAGCTCATTCTGCTTGCCTCCCAAGGTATCAACATGAGCTCTGGTTTGATTCTCCCTTGCTCAATGTCTTTATTATATGGTAGTATGTTGTTATCACTAAGTCTTGACGACTCAAGGACCACTTGAGGTGAATGTTTAGGAAAAACTCAATGGAGTTCTCCATTGGATTTGGCTACCTACTTATACTACTTTATAAGTGGCTATGTCTCTATTATTACATGATCACATGTCCTTCCAGAACCTTCTATGATCGCATGACCCTGTCACATGATATGATTACCTAATTTCCTATGCTATTCATACCTTGATCTCATTATATGACTTGATGTTAGAGATCAGATGTTTGAATGTGTGGGAGACTCTTTCCTCTTTGGGGCTCTCATAACATATGTTCTGAGGATATAGAAAGGGTTCTAGAGTGAACTCTAATCAAGAATTCGTTATTATAAAGTATATCAAATGTTATCTTCCACAGAAAATTTGCTTGCGGTATAACAATGCTTTGGACTTTTTTGTCATAGTAGCACTTCATTCTCTCTGCTGTAAGAGTAAGAGCTACTTTTTCCTGCTCTAAGGCTTCATGTGTCATGACTTGGCAAAACAGCTAAGTCAATATTGTCACAAACTTCATTTAGTCATATCTCCACCAATTTTTCGACGATTCCCACGGTCTTAAGGCCAGCTTAAAGCCCTTAAGAAGACCTTTCAATCAATACCAGTCACATCTTGAGGCAATCAATAATGGCCGAGATATTAAGTAGATCAACTAGTAATGTCAGATATGACTCCAGGAGGGAAATTTACTCTAGGGGGGGGCTTGGCCTCAACAACTGGTTGTGCCCACCTCTACACTTGCCCCTTCTGGATTTCAGTAAGATTATATTCGAGAGGAAGAAGTAGTGACAAGCAGAATGAAGTTTTCCCAAGGGAGAACAAAACTAAGGTAAATTACAATAAATTGGATTATAAAATAATTCGGAAGATTCTGGGGTGACTGATAGTCAGGTGACTAAGCCATGCACATGCGTGATGCATGCACAGTGCGCATCATGGTGTCACCATTGTGACAGGTAACCACCATGTTACCATTTATTAAATTACTAATATCTCGGAAACCGCCGCGATTGATGATTCGGTTCTAGGCTCAGCAAAAGCCTTCTTCATAATGCTCAGAATGAGCCTAGAACAACCTTAAGGCAATTAATATTAGTGGAGATATGAAAACCTCAATGTTTGCATATAGACTTCATTAATTATCCATAGATAGTCATCTGTCCTTTTCTTAGAACAAAGGACAGCCTCCATATGGTTAGGTTATCACTATTTCCAGTACAAAAACACTACCATATGTAGAACAATAGGTAGTAATTAGGTGATGATCTGTACTAGTGCACAGACCATCGCAATTATATATATAAGGACTTATAGTCTGAGGATTAGACCTCAGACTTAACAACATCTTTTGTTGCTTGTCTAACTCTGCTCATAAGCACTTTTGAATCTATATCCTAATTTATCACAAATCAAGTAAGTGACCATTTGTGATAAATATTTATATTTCTTTTCATTTCTTTTATTTCTCTGATTATTATTTTTCTTTTCATTTTCATTTCATTTCATTTCTTATTGATGGATACATGAGAGGAAAGTGACTCATAAGGAAGCGCAGGATAAAAGAGAAGGGTTAGGGTTATTCTTCATGTATCTACTATACTAGTATATATGTGAGACCAATGTGGGAAGATGGCTGCCGACTCAGAACTGACCAAGCAGCTTTGTAAAAAAGCTAAACTTCAAGCTAGAATTAAGCCAACTGCTCTTTGTTTAGTGATTAACAAAGAGAACTTGATAGAGTTTCTATTAGATTTTCTATACTACTTATACAACTACTACATGGTCTGTGCACTACTTTCCCATGCCTATCATGTGACCCATTATGTGATGTTATGTGATATGACACTGTGACTTCCTGTCATGTGACTGTGACTATGTGATGTGACACTTTCCCATACTCCCTTCTGTGTAGTAAGTCCAAGATAAAAGAAAAAGAAAAGAAAAAGAAATATAAATAATGACTTAGTTGTTTTGCCAAGTCATAACAAGCTTTCTTTATATACTCTCTTGAAAAATTCTGTAAAATTCAAATAAATTCAAATAAATTGAGAAAACTTTGGAAGAAATTAATAACTAACTTTCTTTTTTCTCTCCTTATTTAAACATATTTTAATAAAATATTCAATTATCACAATCTTCCTCTTTTTATAATTCAACCCAAATGAATATGTGAGAGGAACATAATATGTACAAACAATGCCAGCTTATCATCGAGTTCACTCTCTCAAATCATAGTCACTATTCCCCATCCTCTCCTACTCTTCTCTTTGCTCTCTTATATACCTCTCTACTCTCTCTATACCTTGACTGGAAGCTGGGCCCTAGGTATAAAGGGGACAGTACTCTACAACTGTGGTGTAGAGCTTGGAGTATGTGACTAAGCTCAGGTCTCCTCTCTCAAAAGAACTCTTTCTTTGAGCAGTGCTGTGATAGTATACCTGTAAACTCTTCTATTATAAACTTGGTACTAGGGATCTATTGTGATCTGTATATGCACAGGATTGACAACTGCTCATTAAGAGAGGGGTCTAGAGTAGAGGTCTCCTTCTTAGGAGCAATAGTATATCTTTTTTCTTAGAGTAGCTATAAGTGAACAGTAAGACAATTATGAGAAATGGATCCTGTTAAAGAAGAACATCAGGCTAGGAGAGCTAAGGAGTGAGCACAAAGAGATCAGCAACCTATTGCTTTTATCTTGAATAGAGGAAGAAGAAGAAGAAGAAGAACTAAATATCACTTGATCCCTGCATATGTTCCACAAAACCTTGACAATGCTATACTTGATTTGCACAGACACCGACTTGCTGAGCAACTACTAAGAACAACTCAGGAGCAGAGAAGAGTAAAAGGAGAAAGACAAAGACAAGTGGAAATCAATCAAATAATAGAGGAATGGAGAAATGAGGATGTAGATGCTCTTGATTATGAAGGGCAGCAGAATAAAGATAGTAATAGAGATCTAAATATGTGTAAGGGGACAACCCTGAGATCGCTTAGATAACCTGGTAGGGTTCGCATCAGCTAGCATTCCCATGGATCCTCGGAGTCCGCGGTCTATAGTTCCCTTCCCCTTAGTTCGGGTCTCCATCACAGTACTACATAGCTATATCTGGTAGTGTAGTTATTATTGTCCGGATGCATGTGGCCATAGTGACTGGCGCACGGACCGGCTAGTCTAGTATAAGTAGCTAGTGGTGTACGGTAGAATACCTTACCTCAATAATAGTTTGAGCTCCTGGGCTACTCATCGCTCTAACTTAAGACGCCTGCTTTACTATACTGCAGTGTGACTGGGTGCCTCACCAAGCGTGCCCCTTACAATATGGATAGAAATATATAGGAAAATATTCTAAGAATTGTGAGTAACAGATTTCACTTAGTAATGGTAAATAGATTTTGACCAGATATTACAAGGTATTAGAGAAGAAAATATTGAGGAGTCAGATATAGCAAATGATATGATTCAGATATGATGATTTTTGTATACTAAAGCTCTATATACTTAAGAGTTGAACTAGAATCAAGAGACTATTGTTCTAGATGATATTTAACTACTTGTTCTTCAGCCTAGACATTATTCACCAGCTGGACAACCATTTCTAGAGGCTGATATACAATATAACAACTTGGGCATGCTATCTGTTATCTGTTCTCACTGTCATGCTCTTCACTTTGACTGTAAAAAGCTTATTTCCTCAAGAGTTAATTATCCAAAGTTTGGCATATGCTATTTGCAAGGACAGATCCAATTACCTCCTTTTCAACCTCTCACTGGAATCTTATGAAACTACTTGACTAGAGATGATTATTCTTCAAGAGAATTTTGTAACAACATACAATAGTATAATGCAGCTTTTACTATGACTTTAGTAGGAGTCAAAATTGACAACTCAGTTACTAGATAGTCTAGCCCTTACTGTTTCAAAATTCAGGGAAAGCTTTATCACCTCACTGGTGCTTTTCTTCCTCATGATGATCAAACTCCAATATATGTACAAATCTATATCCTTGACACAGCAGAGCAGCTCAATATCAGAAGAGCTAACAACAATAACCTGGATCCTGTAGTAATGGACAATCTTCAGACAATACTTCTAAACAGCCATCTATATATTAGTTGATACCGTCATGCATATAAGCTTATCAAGGAAAAACCAGCTGATGAATAATAGGAGGTTAAAATTAGATTGCATGTCAATTTACAACAGGAATAAAGAACTCACAATCTGCCTACTGCTAAAGAAATTGTAGTCATTATTCTAGAGGAAAGGATACATTATGCAATAGACAATAAAGATGTGGTATTACGAGCAAGAGGAAAACAACTTGAACAGATTAGCCAGAAAAATCCTTTATATGCTGCTCTTTATTATGTTTTGTTATTTCCAAAGGAGGAGAATAGGTGGCATCCAAGAATTCCAATCTGTGGTGCTCAACTTAGAGAACAAGAGAAGAATGCAAGACAAAGAAATAGAGAGGAACAGGCTTGCTCACAGGTGGTTTCTAATAGATGCTACTATGCCTATTGTCTTCATGTTAGAGATGGTCCTCAGCCACCTCTCTTCTATGGTGGGAAGCTGTTTCAGTAGTTTGTTGTTGATGCATGGGTAAATTGTGAGCAGAGGAGACTTAACTGGGCTAGGACACATCAACATACTCTTAGATCTGAGCTTTACTAGGGACTACAGGATACTGCTGTACATGATAGGCATAATGGAGAAAATGTTAGGGTTTTAGGGCATAAACTCATTCTTCTCTCTTCTTATGTAAGGAGTCCTAGGTTTATGACCCAGTTGCTCCAGGATGCTATGGCTATTTGCAGACACTTCTACAAACCAGATCTCTTTCTTACCATGACTGCTAATCCCAAGTGGTCAGAAATCATCTATAGTCTCTTCCCTGGTCAGACAGCTATTGATTGTTCTGACATTATATCATAGGTCTTTGAGCAGAAGAAGAAAGCACTTCTCAAACTTATTGATAATAGCTTCTTTGGCACTACTATTGCTCATATTCATACTATTGAGTTCCAGAAAAGAGGTCTTTCATATATTCACTTACTCATCTTTCTATACTCTCAAGATCGCATTTGAAATCCTCATTATATAAACTCCATGATCTCAGCTTAACTTCCTAACCCTCAACTATAGCCACTTCTCTATGCAAAAGTCACCAAATATATGCTACATAGTCCATATGGAGCTGATAATCCCCAAGCCAAGTATATGGTCAATGGAAAATATAGTAAATACTTTCCCAAGGAGTATAGAGAGAGAACAGATTAGGCTGAGAACAGTTATTCACTCTATCCTAGGCTTGACAATGGCTTGGTTTTTGAATGCAATAGAGCCAGATTCACTAATCAATATGTGGTCTCTTACTGTTCTCAACTTCTTCTTCTCTTTGATTGTCATCTCAATGTTGAGATCTCTACTGGATTGGGAACTATCAATTATCTGAGCAAGTATATTTACAAGAGTCCTGATAGAGAAACTATGGAGATTAGTGGTGGGATACAGGATGAAATCAAGGCTCATTTGGATGGTCACTTTATTGGTCCAATAGAAGCTTGCTGGAAAATCTTTGAATTCAACATACATAGAGAGTCACCAGCAGTCCAACGTCTTCCTATCCATCTTCCCAATGAACACTATGTTAACTTCCATGCACACCAGACTGTCAATGAAGTATTAGCTAGGCAAAATGTAGAGAAGACTCAGCTGACTGCTTGGTTTGACTACAACTCTGTACATGATGATAGTTTGGGCCTTACCTACTGGCAGTTCCCTCAGCACTATACCTGGAATGCTAAAGTCAAATCATGGCATCCAAGACAATGGGCCAAGGTGATTGGGAGGATGTTCTTTGTATCACCATCAAAGGGAGAGCAGTTCTTTTTATGACTTTTTTTGACTATATTTGAGGGTAGAAAGAGTTAGGAGCATCTGAGGACCTGGAATGGCCAAGTGTTTGCTACATTCAAGGAGGCATGTATGGCAAGGGGATTACTAGAGGATGATCATGAGTGGAGAATTTGCTTGGAGGAAGCAATTGCAATGCAGCCTAGAATGGCATGTTGTCAGTTGTTGGTAGTTATCTTGCTGACTGATAAAGTGGCTGAGCCTCATTTACTCTGGGATCAATTCAAGACTAGACTATGTGATGATGTCAAGCACAAACTACTTCATATGAACCACTACCAAGCTGACCAGGAAATACTATAGAATGATATTTATGATTATGGCCTTTGAGATCTTAACAGGATATTAGTAGGAATGGAAAGAAGTCTTGCTGATTTTCCACCAATGCCTCTTCCATAGCAACAGTGGGCTCACAGAATTCCCAATCCTCTCTTGCAGGCTGAGTGATATAATATAGATAAAATGGCAACTTTGGTAGATGAGCAAAGGGCAATCTTCAATCCTGACCAAGCTACTGCTTTTGATGCTGTCCTGAAGTCTGTTACCAACAATCAGGATCATCTTTTTTTCATTCATGCTGCTAGTGGTTGTGGAAAGATATTTTTGTGTAACACTATTGCTGCTGAGGTTAGAAAAAGAGGTCAGATAGCACTGTGTGTGGCATCATCTGGGATTGCTGCTCTTTTGTTGGATGGTGGAAGAACATCTTACTCATGCTTCAAGATTCCTTTTTCAATCCATGAAGACTCTGTGGCTAGGCTCAAATGTAATAGTTACATGTTTTCAGTCCTCCAACAAACCAAGGTTATCATTTGGGATGAAGTTCCTATGCAGCACAAGTATGATATTGATGCTGTTGATCAATGTCTCAGGGGCTTGCTTGAAGTAAGTAATCACTTGCACTTGATAGCTCTTGAATTGACATATTATATAGAATGACCATCCATTTGGTGGAATTACAGTGGTATTTGGAGGGAATTTTTGTTAGACTTTGCCTGTGGTGTCTAAGGGAATATATTACAAATGGTCACTTACTATTTGTGATGGGTGCTTTGATACTTTAAAGAGTTCAAAAATGTGAAGTTAGACAAGTGACAAAAGATGTTGTTAAGTCTGAGGTCTAATCCTCAGACTA
>Ga0153998_1000198_pt1 | contig 11945 bp, 14 predicted proteins | sample TSNC082MetaG_FD_104725 | JGI IMG/M metagenome (GOLD analysis project Ga0153998, IMG submission 104725) | Attine ant fungus gardens microbial communities from North Carolina, USA - TSNC082 MetaG | ecosystem: Host-associated > Fungi > Mycelium > Unclassified | place: USA: North Carolina, Lumber...
GATGTCCACAGAACTGAGGGTAGAAAACTATTCTCTCGAAAAAATAACATGCTTACTAATCATGACAGTAATAGAAATAGAAATATGAGCAGAACCAATGAAGGCAAAGAATCAGAAACAAATGAAGATAAATAAAAGAATGAGGTTCGAGACGCATTTACAACAGGAGCTTGTTCCAGTCAAAGCTTACAAGGGCAAGAGAAAGCAAGAGAAAAATGCCATCAGTTATTTCTTGTGCCTCCTCCCCAAGATCAAACAGTTGGAGTCCATCAAGGGTAGGTCAGTAGCTACCCTTACCCTTACTAATGTTAAGTTAAGATAGAGAAGAAAAGAGGAGACAAAAACTCATTGTGAATGTGCAATAATTTGTTGCTACTGTTGATTTTTATCTAAAGACAATAAAATGAAACAAGGTTTTCATCTGGGCCTCCGGCCCATCCAGAACCCTCTACTAATTCTGTGTTATTAAGATTGTGCTGAAGTCAGTCTGCTACACTCCCTTTCCACAATAGTCTATGTGACAGTAAGTAGTGTTGTCTATCAGGTCGCTTTGCTCTCTTCCAACAATAGTTTGCAATACAGTAAGCAATATTGTAAGTCAGGTCGCTCTGCTCCCTTCCTACACTAATAGTTTGCACTGTTGTAAGTTAGGTCACTCTGCTCCCTTCCTACAACAGTAAAGCCACTGCCTGTTCCAATTTATTTGAATTTTTCCTGAATTTATTTGTATTTTTGAGTGGAAAGAGAGTGTGTGGGAATGCTTAGGTACATGATTTATCAGTGGTATCTTCCCACATCAGTCTCGCATACATACTAGATCTACTATGTATGCAAGACCGAACGTGGGATGATGGCACTTGACAGATTAATTATGTAAAAATTAGGTAAGTATTTGTCAGTTTTAGCTAAGAATTGGTTATCAAATTTCTTCCCACATCCTCTCTTTTCACTCAAAAATGCAAATAAATTCAGAATAAATTCAAATAAATTGGAACAGGTAGTGAGCAAAGCGAGCTGACTGTGGCCTTACTGTTGTAGGAAGGGAGCAGAGCGACCTGACTTACAACAGTGCAAATTACCAGTGAAGAAAGGGAGCATAGTGACCTGACGCACAATATTGCTCACTGTGTCGCAGACCATTGTTGGAAGGGAGCAAAGCAACCTGATCAACAACACTATCTACAGCTGCACAGACCATTGTTGAAAGGGAGCAAAGCGACCTGATAGACAACACTACTTACTATTACACAGAATATTGTAGGAAGGGAGCATAGCGGACCGACTTCAGCACAATCTTAATTAGTAGAGGGTTTAAGAAGGGCCGGAGGCCCAGATGAAAACCTTGTCTAGTATGTATGCTGTGTCGCATGTGGGATGATGGCTGCTGACTCAGAACTGACCAAGCAACTTTGTCACATGATCTTGCTTTTCACTCAAAACCTATTAGTGTAGGAAGGGAGCACAGTGACCTGACATACAATAAATATTGTTCACTGTGTCACAGACCATCGTTGGAAAGGAGCAAAGCGACCTGATCAATGACACTATTTGCAGCTGCATAGACTATTGTTGGAAGGGAGCAAAGCAACCTGATGGACAACACTACTTACTGTCACACAGACTGTTGTAGGAAGGGAGCATAGCAGACTGACTTCAGCACAATCTTAATAACACAGAATTAGTAGAGGATTCCGGATGGGCCAGAGGCCCAGATGAAAACCTTGTACTTGATCATCAGAAAATGAAACCTTAGTAAAGTACTTGATATTCTACTATCTCTTCTGCTTACCCATCCTGACATTCATAACTTACTGTTTACACTACCATAGTTGTGGTGAAGAATACCACCCAGAAGCCTGGCAACTTGAGTAGGGTCCTCCTGTATCATCTATGAAAACACTGTCAGGTAAAAAGCACCATCGCAATTGAGTCATACCATGTGGCCAATATCTTCCACATATGACACAGTCCCGTAGGTACTACCTCTAACGATAGATGCAATCTCATCTTGAACGGCTTTGGGGCTCAGGAACGATTCCGTTGATCCCTGGATTGTTAAACATTGGGCAGATAAACTTACTTATAATCAATACGTTTTCCGAAGATGGCGTGGACTTTACAGCTGGTGAGGCATATCACTTTCAGCTGGTCTAGTGCATCATGTTGATCCTGAAGATTATTGTAGGCTAAGCTGTGCGTCATCCTCGGGAAGCTCAACGTTACACCAGACTGTATATCGGGATAGATACGAGTGGGCAATGGTCTTATGCCAAATTTCTGAGGGGCCAAGGTGAGAATGTCAGAATCAACAAAAACAGCTGATAATGAAGTGAGTTACCAAATGTACATCCAAGACGCGTTGGTCCCACGATTTCCAAGGAGATTTCTGTTCTACCCAAGACTTCGCCTCTGCATGAGAGGACCAAATGTCACGGCGTGAACCACTGGATCTACTTAGCTGCACAACCGCTTTCTGTAAGCCCAGATCATTAGCTAATAGGTTTTTCGAAATGATGGCTGGTTCAATCAGGATCATGGAGTCATAAGGGTTAACACCTGACTGATATCGCGTGGTAGATAGAATACTATCAAAGATTCACTATGGTAGATCCACAGGTATTGCTGGACGTACCCCGAAACAGCGCCTGCAGAGTGACCCACAAAAACGAATTTGTGGCTCCCATCCAGAAGACCAGAACGAATAGGCAGATAAACGCATCTCCATATTCATAGCATGCTAATTGAATAACCAAAGTGATCAGAATGAGGATCGCGACGAACTTGTACTTCGCTCACAGATATACCGCTTGCTACTCTCCAGTTCATTTTCGTTCAAAATGGCACTCTCGCCATGGTCTTGACAGTCAATTGCCCAGGCTTCTTTGATAATTGCGCTACCTGCTGCATGATCTTCTTCAAACAGCTCCTTGATAACAGGCTCCCAGTGTTCTTTATCTGCCATCAAGTTGACCATGGTAAGCATACTCGTGGGTTGATAAGGCTCACGATTTCCTAAGCCGTGGGCAAATAACACAATGATCTGTGCAGACTTGGGCACGTTGAAACCATCACTTGGGAATTGCGGTGTGTATCGCTTGAGACTCGCACGAATTCTGTCTGAATTTTCAAGAATAAAGGAATCGATGGTGAACATCGGCAGTTTGTGGTCAGAGTAGCGTGTGATTTATTTTTGGGGAAATTTGGGTAACCGGATTCTGCTTCATGCCGAGATGCCGGGCTTAAATTCCAAATTTGGGAGGGAAGAATGATGGATCAAAGCAAGCAGTCTTTCCAATTTCCAGAAAAGTCTCTTCTCTCGATGCCTATTTTTCTAAGTTATAATTAGATAGATCAGTATGTTATACCATATATAGATATCCTCTCCATTAGACACCTTCAAAACTGAGTCTTGTATTCCTTTAGATAAAATTTTTATTCATGGTGGTTCAGGTTGAAGGTTATCCTTTTCCTCTCCCCATTCTCAATGGGCCAAGCTGAGTTCAATGAAACTCTTGAATGGCTCACAAGAGGATGGAGGGACAGCTGTTAGCCTCATTCTCTCTCTGAGATGAACACAGAGGAGAAGCAAGACTTACTACTACTGCTGGAACTGCTGAACTTCCCAATGTAATTGCACTGCCTGTTTTGATTTCTCAATGGCATCTACTAGCTCAATGCAATCAATCATCTCTGCTATATCCTTGTCACAAACTTCATTTGGCCATATCTCCATTAATTCTTCAACAATTCTCATAGTCTCAATGGCACCCAAAAGCCCTTAAAAAACCTTTCAATAAATACCAGTCATGTCTCAAGGCAATCAATATTGGCCAAGCTATCAGGCAGATCAACAGGTAACCACTATGGTATCATTTATTAAATTGCCAATATCTCAGAAACTGCTATAATTGATGCTTTGCTTTTATGCATCAAAGAAGCCCTCTTCATACCACTCAGAATGAGTCTAGAATGACGCTGAGGCAATTAATATTCATGGAGATATGAAGTCTTCAATGTTTGTACATAGACTTAATTAATTACCCATAGATAGTCATCTGTCCTTTTCTTAGAACAAAGGACAGCCTCCATATGGTTAAGTTATCACTATTTCCAATACAAAGGCACTACCATATGTAGAACAATAGGTAGTAGCATGTGATGATCTGTCCTAGTATACAAACTATTACAGTTATGTATATAAGGACTCATAGTCTGAGGATTAGACCTTAGTAAAAGATAAGGCAACTACACAATAGTGGTAAGTAAAATAGTAAATGTCAGTTACAAGGAGCTTACCTCAGGTAACACCTTTGGGTGATCAACTGAGGGATGTAGTTAGACTACTCAACTATTATAAAGACATGTGCATGCCAAATGTGTCCTAGTAATGTCTTAGTATAACATGTCTCTGATGTGACTAAGTAGTATCTCTGAAGAACAATGTCATGACTTGGCAAAATGGCTAAGTCAATATTTATTTTTCTTTTATTTTTCTTTTCTTTTATTTTCTGATTATTATTTTTCTTTTATATTTTCTTTTCTTTATTTTCTTATTAATGGACATGTAAGAGGAAAATGACTCATAGGAAAGCATGGGACAAAAGAGAAGGGTTAGGGTTATTCTTCATGTATAAATAGTATACAAAATCTAATAGGAACTCTATCAAGTTCTCTTTGTCAATTGCTGATAAAAGAGCAATTGGCTTAATTCTGGCTCAGGAGTTGGCTCACTGACACTAGAACTCGATTCACTTTAGAGTACCATTCGCCTTAGACTCTGCTCACTCTCTATTCTCATTATAAATTAATCCTTAGTTGCTGATCATCATGATCAGTAACCACCTCCATATATAGCTAGATCCTTGGCTTAAGGGGACTTTGCAGTCAGTTAGGGACTGTAGGTAGAAGTGTAGCACCAAGCCTAGGTGTTATTACTGAGACCTAACCTTGTAATTGGGTGGTATTTAGTAGAATACTTGTCCCTTTTCTTAGTATAAACCTCATGCTGTGGTCTATTGTAACTAGGTATATGCAGAGGAGTGACAGTTATCTCTTAAGGAGCTGTCTAGATTAAAGATCCCATCCATTAGGTGATAGTTTAACCATAGTATTAGGGCAGTAGTTAGTAAGGAAGTAGGTGTCTGGTTAGATGAAGATCTTATGCCCCAATAGACATAGCATTAAGTAAGATCATTATTAACTCTATACTCTCGAGACATTGGCATAATGTCTCAAACTCAATATAAATCTCTCATGAGCAACACGCTCAACAAAATGCATGTCCTCGCTAAACTAAGGGCAGAATTAGAAGGAAGAAGAGGAAAGTTATGTTAATTCTGCAAGGGGTTCGGACACCTGGTCCATAATTGCAAGAACAAAGGAAAAGGGAACCACCATTTCCCAAAATAAGTTCAAAGCATTAAAGAGTAGAGTGATGCAATGTGGAGTGGAAGAGAAGATGATAAGAAGAGTAGGAGTGGCGGAGGTTGAGTATTTCAAATGTGGGGAAAAGGAACACAAGTATAGAGAGTGTTCATTATGGGAGAAAAAAAGGGCAACACATATGGTAAAGCCACAAAAGGCACAGCAAAAAGAGAGACCAGCACACTCTATAAAGGGAAAAGCATAGGAAAGAAGTATAAGAAGGACAGAGGAAGGAGGAGTGGCATGTGTGGCCAAGCCATGAGAAGTACAGCAAGAATAGAGAAAGAGCTCAGTAGTAGAATTAAGAAGAAGAGCAAAGGAACATTGTGACAAAAGGGTACTAGAGGAAGCACACCTACTAGAGTTAGGATGGTACATGAAGGAAGTAATAGTGACATATGTACAGTGTGAGAGATATGGAAAGAAGAGATGTCATATAAAAGAGAATAAGAGGCAAGGGGTAATCAAGAACAGACAGAGATAGTATGAGTGTACAGAAAAGGTAGCGTAGTCCAAAGAGGCAAAGGTGCAGCAAAGCGGTGCATGACTAGAAGAGTTGAAAAGCATAGCCAAAGGTAGGGATAGTGAAAGAGAAGTCAAGAGAACTTTCCAAATGCTAAGAGAAGTGTGGTTAAATATGGAAGTAGAGAAGTTGGATACATATGAAGGTGTAACTATAAAGGCACTCTTGGATAGTAGTGCCATAGGAATGTTTATGAACAAGAGGATAGTGGCTAGGCATAGGTTCAAGCTGCAGAAGTTAAAAAGACTCATAATGGTTAGAAATATAGATGGGATAAACAATAGTAGAGGAGCAATCACCCACCAGGTAGAGGTGAACATTTATTACAAAGGTTATGTAGAAAGAATAAGAATAGATATATGTGACCTAGGAAAAATAGAGATAATCTTGGAAATACCAATGGTTGGCAGCACATAACCCAGAGATAAATTAGGAGACAGAAGAAGTCAAAATGACAAGATGTCCATCCTTGTGTAGTGGAGTAAAAGTAAAAGAGAAAAGAAAGCAAAAAGAAGCAAAAAGAGTAGTAACTCTAGAGAAAGAGAAAATTGTCAAATGGGCAATAAATGATAAAGAGGATTGGGGAAGAAAAAAAGAAATTAAGAAAGATCACAGAAAAATCAAAGAGATGGTCCCAAAAAGATTTTTGAAGTAGAAAAAGATATTTGGAAAGGTAGAGTCGAAAAGAATGCTGACCAGGAAAACTTGGGATCATGCCATAAATCTCAAGGAGATGTTCAAACTATAAAAGGGAAGGATTTATTCATTATCTAAAATAGAAAGGAAAGAAGTCCAGAAATTCATGGAGGACCAGTTAAAAAAGAGATATATCAGACCATTAAAATCCCCTCAAATGTCGTCAGTTTTCTTCATAGACAAAAAGAACAGGAGCAAGCAGATAGTAATGGACTACTACAACCTAAACAACCAGACAGTGAAAAATAACTACCTATTACCATTGATTATAGACTTAATCAACAGCATAGAAAGTAAGAAAATATTCACTAAAATGAATCTGAGGTGGGGGTTCAATAATGTGAGGATAAAGGAAGGAAATGAGTAGAAAAGAGCATTCATAGTGTATATAGAATCCTTTGAACCAACAGTAATATTCTTTAGGATGACAAACTCGCCAGCTACATTCTAGGCAATGATAAATGAAATCTTAAGAGACTTAATAAATAAAAGAAAGGTCACAGTGTTTGTAGATGATGTATTGGTGAGGACAGAAACAGAAGAGGGATACAATGAAATAGTAGAAGAAGTGTTAAAAAGATTGGAGGAAAATGACTTGTATATCAAGCCAAAAAAGTGTGTATAGAAGATGAAGAAGATAGGGTTTCTAGGCATTGTTATAGGACCTAATGGGATAGAGATGGAAGTGGAAAAGATAGACAGAGTGCTTAGTTGGCCAGAACCAAAAAATATGAAAGATGTTAGAAAATTCCTAGGTCTTGCAAATTACTATAGGAGGTTTATTAAGGATTTCACCTAAGTAGCAAAGCCAATGAATGTGCTGACAAGAAAAGATAAGAAATAGTAGTGGAAAAAGAACAACAGAAGATATTTAACAAGCTAAAGTGAGTTTTTATAACAAAGCCAGTATTAGCAACACTAGACTTGGATAAGGAGTTCAGAGTAAAGGCCAATATATCAAACTATACTACTAGAGGAGTACTATCAATGAGATGCTCAGACAAAAAGTGGAGACCAGTTGCCTTCATTTTTAAGTCTCTTAGTGATATAGAATGAAACTATGAGATACACAACAAAGAGATACTAGCAGTTGTTAGATGTTTAAAAGTATGGAGGCACTTTCTGGAAGGAGCAATAGAAAAATTTGAGATCTGAACAAATCACAAGAACCTCGAATACTTCATAAAAGTACAAAAATTAAATAGAAGACAAGCAAGATAGGCTCTGTATCTATCTAGATCTAGTTTTACACTAAAATATATTCCAGGAAGTAGGATGAAGAAAGCAGACAGTTTGAGCAGGAGACTAGACTGGGAAGTAGGTGTAGAAAAGGATAATGAGAATAAGACATTAGTAAAACCAGAGTAGTTAGAAGCAAGAAGAACAGAAGCAGTAGAAATAATAATAGACAGGGTAGATCTACTAGAGAAAGTAAGAAAATCCAAAGTAAAAGACGATGAGGTAGTAAAAGCAGTAGATGAAATGAAATGAGCAGGGGTAAAGATATTAAGAGATGAAGAATGGAAAGAAGTAAATAGCATGATATACAAAAAAGGAAAGGTGTATGTGCTAAAAGACAATAAATTAAGAGCAAAAATTATCAGGCTATATCATAACATACCAATTGGAGGCCATGGAGGACAATAGAAGATGGTAGAATTGGTCACCAGGAACTTCTGGTAGCCTGGAATGACTAAAGAAGTGAAACAATATGTGGAGAGATATAATGCTTTCCAACACAACAAAAACTACATAGAATAGCCAGCAGGGAAGTTAATACCAAACTCAATTCCAGAAAAACCTTAGATGCATATATCAGCAGATTTTATCACTAAATTGCTGCTAGCTCAAGGATATGACTCAATCTTAGTAGTAGTCGACAGGCTAACAAAAATGGTAAATTTTATACCTACTACAGAGAAAACATTGGTAGAAGAATTGGCAAGACTGTTCAGAGATAATGTATGGAAATTGCATGGGTTACTGAAAAGCATTATTTTAGATAAAGGACCCCAATTTACAGCAGGATTAATGTAAGAGTTGAACAGGATGTTGGGGATCAAAAGTAAATTGTTAACAGCATTCTACCCTCAGATAGATGGACAAACAGAGAGGGTAAATCAGGAGTTGGAACAGTACTTAAAAATGTTCATTAATCACAAGCAAGAGCAGTGGCCAGAATGGTTAGGAATGGCAGAGTTTGTGTATAATAACAAAATGCACTCAAGTACTTGGACATCGCCTTTCAAGGCAAATTATAGACAAGATCCCAGGATGGGGTTCAAAGGTAGAAAGAAGGGGAAATACCAAGGAGTAAAAAAATTCATCAAGAAAATGAAAGAAATACAAAGTAATACTAGAAAAGGCACAGGAGGAAATGAAGAAGTATGTAGACAAGAAGAGAGCAAAGGTCGACGACTATAAAGTAAAAGACTTAGTAATGTTGAGTACTAAGAATCTAAAGTATCAAATAGTTGGTAGAAGAACAAAGAAATTGATGAAGAGGTTTGTTAGCCCTTATAAGGTTAAGAAAATTGTATCATCAAATATGGTGGAATTAGAACTACCTAGTATAGTAAAAATACATCCAGTAGTAAACATTAGTAGGATATGTAAATATATAGAGTAAGTAGAAGGACAAAAGAAGAAGCAACTGGCTCCAGTTATAGGAAAAGAAAGAATAGAAGGTAGAAAGAATATTGAATAAGTGACAAGTAAGAGAAAAGGATAAATATTTGGTATGCTAGAAAGGATTTATGGTAGAATCAGATACATAGGAGAGAAGAGAGAATTTGGAAAATGCACAAAAAGCAATCAAGGAATTCAAGAAAGAATATCACTGAGACATAGAAGATGTGGCAAGATAAAAATGTGAAGAAGAGACGTTTAGAAGGGGAGAGTTGCCAGGAAGGTTCATGGCAAGAAAATTGTTTAGATGGTCAGACAAACAGTACAGCCAAGAATATTGGAGAAGATTAAAGAGAAACTGGAGGTAGTGGAAAGAAAGATAATCAGGGGAAAGAAAAATAAAAACAATTATGGAAGAAGAAGAAATCAAGGAAGAAAATCTAGAAGTTAGAGAATAGACAGAAGAAGACGACAATGAGATAGGTAACATAGTTGACCTATACTATAAGTTATAGAAAAATTCCTCAGGACGAGGAAACATAAGAGAAAAGTAGTGTTATGACTTGGTAAAACAGCTAAGTCAATATTTATATTTCTTTTCTTTTTCTTTTCTTTTATTTTCTGATTATTGTTTTTCTTTTATATTTTCTTTTCTTTATTTTCTTATTAATGGACACATAAGAGGAAGAGAAGTGTAGAACAAAAGAGAAGGGTTAGGGTTACTCTTCATGTATAAATAGTATACAAAATCTAACAGGAACTCTATTGAGTTTTCTTTGTCAATCACTGATAAAAGAGCAGTTGGCTTAATTCTAGCTCAGGAGTTGGCTCACTAACAAACAAGAGAAGAGAAACGAAACCTAAAGTACATAAGTCTACTTCAATACTCAGACTTAACAACATTTCTTGCTACTTGTCTAACTTTTCTTTTTTGAGCTTTTTGAATATCAAATTCACCTATCACAAATCAGTAAGTGGTTATTTGTGATAATCCTATATTTGTTTAGCAATAAGAGAAAGATCATAATTAGCATTTATCTGTTGAGATAGTTTTTAACTAAATCAAGTCATTAAGAACTATTGCTTTGGTAATAAAGCTTCAAAATTAAGAACAAAAGAATGACAAAATACAATATCTAATAAAAAATAAAAAATAATTCAAGGAATGAAACATAATAGTAAAAAAAACAAGACAGAAGGTAGTTAGTCCCATTATAGTAATAAATATATTGTATGACAATATGACATTGCATCCAGTAATTTGTCACAGGAGTCAAATCTTGAGACATTACACAGCAAATATTTAGAAGTCAAGTTATCACTTGAATTGGGATATCAAGTCACTTGACAATTTAGTGTCATCTCACCTGTCAAGTTGTCTAGACCTGTTACATAGTCATGCTTTGCCACAATGCCACTAGACATAGAAAAAGATTATTTATTGACCATTTCTTCTATGTTAGAATTAGCTACTATTGTAATAATATTGAATATACATGAATTTCCTTGAAGGTGGCTGAGTTTAGGCCCTTATACTACATTCTATATCATGGCCTTTGCAATATCAAATGGATATTGTTACAGTCATTATCTCTCTTGATAATATTATAGACAATAGAGATAAACACACCTATTTACCTAGTTATATAACCATTGATCCAAACCAGCTCAATATGATGGAGAATATGTTTCAGGCCTGAATTTTAGAGATGGAAAGAGCTGTTCAGTAGTAGCTAGCTGTTAAAAGAGCAGAACTCAAGAAGCAGATTGAGAAGTTACAGTAATAGTTATCTGATACACAATTACATCTAAGTCTTAAGCAAAGGTATGTTTATGTATTAAGTTTGTTAATAGTAATATATAACTTTTCACATAGTAAATCTTCACCTGTAACATCTTACTATTTAACAAGGTCTATACTAGTCTCTACTAGCTGGCCAAAAAAAGGACTTAAACCCTTTATTGTAAATTTGGCTTCTCTAACTTCTGGTTTCAGTATACCATCTACTCCAGAATTGACTACCAAGAGCCAGAAAGTCATGACTCCCTGCAAACCTACTACTCATATATACTGTCTTCTAGAAAGTAAAGTACCTAAATATACTAGAAGCATAAAGGTAAGTAATAATTCCTAAAAACAAGGTCTAAATATCTGAGCTTATATCATATAAAAAGCTCTTGAGCTGCACATCCACTGTTAGGATACAGTCACTCGGAGACAGCTAACCCTAGTGCTAGGTAAGAGTCCCGGAAGCAGAGGTGATATTCAAGTAAGGATATTTCTACTAATACAAGTAGTCTTATTGTCACAAACTTCATTCAGTCATATCTCCACCAATTCTTCGATGATTCCCACAGTCTCAAAGCCAGCTTAAATCCCTTAAGAAGACCTTTTGATCTATACCAGTCATGTCTTGAGGTGATCAATATTGGCTGAGATATTAAGCAGATCAACTGGTAACCACTATGTTACCGTTTATTAAATCACTAATATCTTGGAAACCACCATGATCAATGCTTTGGTTCTAGGCTCAGCAGAAGCCTTCTTCATAATGCTCAGAATGAGCCTAAAATGACCTCAAGGTGATTAATATTAGTAGAGATATCAAGGCCTCAATATTTGCACATAAACTTCATTAATTACCTATAGATAGTCATCTGTCCTTTTCTTAGA
>Ga0153998_1000199_pt1 | contig 11943 bp, 7 predicted proteins | sample TSNC082MetaG_FD_104725 | JGI IMG/M metagenome (GOLD analysis project Ga0153998, IMG submission 104725) | Attine ant fungus gardens microbial communities from North Carolina, USA - TSNC082 MetaG | ecosystem: Host-associated > Fungi > Mycelium > Unclassified | place: USA: North Carolina, Lumber...
ACAGAAAATAGTAGACTTAACAAACTATCACAAATGGTCACTTACTTATTTGTGATTGGTGCTTTAGAATCTTGAAAGGTTCAAAAATGTGAAGTTTAGACAGTGACAAAAGATGTTGTTAAGTCTGAGATCTAATCCTCAAACTATGAGTCTTTATATATATAATTGTGATAGTCTGTACACTAGGATAGATCATGACATGCTACTACCTATTGTTCTACATATGGTAGTGCCTTTGTGCTAGAAATAGTAATAACCTAACCATAATTAAGGCCTTCATATCTCCACTAATATTAATTGCCTTGAGATTGTTCTAGGCTCATTCTGAGCATTATGAAGAAGGCTTCTGCTGGGCCTAGAACTAAAGCATTGATCATAGCAGTTTCAAGATATTAGCAATTTAATAAACAGTAACATGGTGGTTACCAGTTGATCTGCTTAATAACTCAGCCATTATTGATTGCCTCGAGACATAACTAGCATTTGATCGAAAGGTCTTTTCAAGGGCTTTCCATAGCCATTGAGACTGTGAGAATCGTCAAAGAATTGATAGAGATATGGCCGAATGAAGTTTGTAGCAGTAGATAATTCTGGTGCATTCAGCTTTGACAATAGATAAGGCCCTGTTGTGGCGTGACTCCTTGGAGTAAAAGCACAGCATTTGTCATCTTATTTCTTACTTGTCTCCTCTTTTTTTTTATTTACTGTCTTTTTTTTTCTTTCTTTTCTCTTATTTAAGTAGATATCATGTACTTGTCATGGTCTGTCTTTGCACCCCATGTAATAAATCATTGAATATAAAAAATAAATAAACAAAATATTATAAACAATACTATACTTGATGTTACAGTTGGTATTGGAGCTAATTTCTCAGGTTTTGGGCCAAGATTCTAGTATACCAATATTTTTAATTTAGCAATTTATTATGCAGTATATGTAAACAGTCTAGCTAAGGTCCAATAACTGCATTTTTGTGGGATTACATAAGTAAATTAAATGACTATTTCTAGTTTAGCTTGTGATAACATAATCACATAGACCTATGGGCCTAGTGGATCCTCAAGGATTATTTAATCTATACAAACAGATATGTCTAAGCTCTATTATTATTACAAGGTTATCTTCTAGGCCTTTGGCCCAGCTTGATCCTTCTACTAATTCTACATTATTAAGATTGTGTTGAAGTCAGTCTACTATGCTCTCTTCCTATAACAGTCTATGGAATAGCAAATAGTGTAATCTGTCAGGTTACTATGCTCCCTTTCTTCAACAGTCTGTGAGGTTAAAGTTAGTCTCCTTTCTGTAAGACTATGTTATCAAGTTTGTATTAAAGTCAGTCTGCTATGCTCCCTTTCTTTAACAATTTGATATTCTGACTTATTTCTTTATTTCTCAAATTGTAGTAAAAATCAATCTTAAGTTCATTATTAGATACATATACAATCTATAATCCAATGCTACTGAATACTATTTAGAGGTGAAGTATATCTTAAAAAGACCACATAAAGTTGTTCATAGAAGAACACTAATATTATAAGTTATCTCAACCATGACTAGGTAAAATAACATTGACTAAAATTAAACCAAGAACACTTGTAGAATAAATGTGGACAAATAGCACAACTTGTATATATAGTGTAGTACAATTGATTGAGAACTCCATTGAGTTCTCTTCTAACCCTGAAATACTCTGATCCTAAGTTACCTCAACTTAGGGTTAAGTGTCAGTCACTGACAGACTAGTAAGATATAAAAGGAGTAGAAAAAGGAATATAGAATACAGAAGAAGAGATAAAAGAGAGAATTGATAAAGACAACATGCTCAAGAGCAGACCAACTTAAGATCAACATCTCTCTTCACTGTTTATCAAGAGGCTTGAGAGCCATATACTACCCAGAGAAGGACCCTAGGAGTAGGATTAGAGGAGTAGGGAGTTATAGCTGTATGATTGGATAGAATATGGGTTTATCATTTTTCTCTTGCTATCTTTGGGAATTTAGAAGTTTTCTTTGTTTCTTTTGTTTTGTTGTGTCTATGATTTGTAATCCTAATAAAATACTCTAGTAGCACAGAGAGAAAAAAGGAACTAACCTTTACTATTTCTCTTCCTGTTGCTTTAGAGCTAAAAGGCTATTTAAGTAACTGAGTTCTTATTTTATGTAAAAACCCTACAAAATTTCCCTTAAAGGAATACTTGACCTTAAGAAGGACTTGGACATTTGCTCAGCTAAGAGCTAATAGCTTGCTATATATTTTTGGAAAAGATTTCTAGCTGTGTAGTCAGTTGAAGTAAAGTCTACATAAGGGTATAGGAGTTCTTGGTAGTTCTACTATATTGATAGTGAGCCAGGCTACTAGTGTTAAGACTCTAGACCTCACAGTTGAATATATTCAACTTGAAGCCTATATCTAACACTTAATATCTTTACGCTCCTCGTTAGAGGGTCTAGTTAAGGTTTTCAGTGAAGTTATATTAGAGGAAAGATATCAATGAGACTTTGAGTAGTACCCTTGAGATTGCTCTAAGACAAGTAAGAGTACTGATTCCTCAGAGTAGGGTTTTACAAAGAGAATACAAAAAGAGAGAACTTGCTATTTTCTTCTCTTTCTAGTCTGTATTTATCCTAACTAGGTATGTAACAGTTGTTACAATGTGGTAATACTACTTGTAACCCTAAGTGACCAGTTAAGTGACAGATCAGTGACAAGAGTAACAAGTTGAGTCAAGACCAAGTTATTGTCTAATAATAGGTTAGTCTGGTATTGTTCCTATTATGAACATCAAGTAGGACTATGGTTATTATCAGCCATGGTCTGATAATAAGTGGCTAATAGACAAGATGTTGGCAATGCTAGTGTGGAAAGGATAATGAGTTCAGAGAGGAAAGTAGTCTTAGGGTTTTGTGATTGAAGGTAAAAAGGATATTCTTTTTATTTTTGCGTCATGTCACTTTTACTATTGATAATTACATAATTATCTAATAGAATTGAAATAGAAATTAAATGAATGAGAATACCAATAAAAGAAATAGAAATAGAAGGAGATGTGAATCATACACTATTATGCAGGTAGCCCAAAGGCTACCCCCATACTAGATAAAGATATCACTATATAGTAATACATTGAATATCCAAGGACTCTTATAGGATAATAGACTCATAATATGGACAAGACTCTTCAGAGAAATCTCAGACTATCTTCCTCTTTCTATCTTTAGACTTGTGCTAAATGGGATAACATTGGACTAACCCATTATTAGACACTAACTCGACTTGTTACCTTCTTAGCTTCTGTCACTGGACTGTCACTTAACTAGTCACTCTTAGTTACAAGTAGTGTTACCACATTGTAACATAGTCACAATACCTAGTTAGAATAAATATAGACCAGAAAAAGAAGAGAATAGCAAGTTCTTTCTTTCTGTATTCCTCTCTGTATTCTCATTACTTCAAGGGATCGGTACTCTTATCTATCTTAGGACAACCTCAAGGGTGCTACTCAAAGTCTCATTGACATCTCTTCTCTGATATAACTTCACTGAAAACCTTAACCAGATCCTTTAATAAAGAGTGAAGATATCAAGTGTTAGATATAGGTTTTAGTTGAAATACATATTTAACTAAGGTCTAGAGTCTTAACAGTTCCATTTAGTTTAGTTCAAAGATAAAAGAGAAATAGTCCAAGATTTCTCTGAAGAGTTCTGTTTATACTATGAGTCCAATGTTCTGAGTCTAAGACATTCAATGTATTACTACATTCAATGCATTACTATATTATGATATCTTCATCCAATAATGCCAACATCTCATTGACTATCCACTCATTATCAGACTATAGCTGATAATAGTTATAGTCCCACTTGATATTCATAACAACTGGACTAGACTGAGAAGGGTAGTGTTATGGTGCAAGATAGACATTTGAATTCCACTGTTGGTATAGCAGCAAATATGTACCTTTGAGATCTGACTTGGTAAGAGTTCTCTTGGGTAGATACCAAACATTTCTACTTTCTAGGTTTCTATGAAAATATTCTTTATTATTCCCATTTGTAAGCTCTCTATTATTTGAATTATCTCTCTAGTACCTACTTGTTTGCACACAACTATAAAGCAGCTTAGATATTCTGTCTCTCTGACCTATCCTATTTACTCTTGTTAGATTTCATCTCTATCAATATCATGTCCAGTCTCTCTCACTAGCTTATAGAGAAGGAATAGAGGTCTCAAAGTGGTTCTAGCCATTTGCAAGGGTTTTTTAAAAATGTTTACACAAATCTGAAGTCTTTTAGGACCAGCTGTAATATACCAGCTAGCCTACTCCTATTATTCTAAGAGACAGACCTTTTTCTTTATGCCTGGGATCTAGCCTACTATAAAGATGGGTCCTTGACAGAAACCTACTCTGAGTCCTTGGTAAGTCTTTTGTCCTTTTACAAAAATAGAGACATTCTCATAGCTTCCTGGATCCTCATCTGGAATGAACACAACCCCCTAGTTCTTTATAGAAACAAGGTGTCATGACTTGGCAAAACAGCTAAGTTATTATTTATATTTCCTTTTATTTTATATTATTCTTTTGGACTTACTACACAAGAAAGAAGTGTGGAAAAGTGTTTTTTTTAATCAAAAATTTATTACACAGGACTCAATGGTAGGCTATGGTAGTTACAGCTAACTACTTAAGTTAAGAGAAAAAAGAGAAAAAAGAAAAAAGGAGGGAAACAATAGGAGACACAGGACTATATAGAGTACAGAAAGGGAAGAGTAAATATAAAGAGTTATGTAATGCCTTCTTGAAAGCAGAATATGCTTGGGTTGAAGTTAAGGAATGTAAGAATGTCCTTGAGAGAGTCTCATTTGGGGTTTCACAACTATTGGTATCTTTTACAGTTATAGAGAATGTGGTCTCTTATTTTGAGAAGGGCTTGGCCATATAGGCATAAAGATAACTCATTAGGGAAGAATTTTATTCTGTATTTGCCAATAGGGTATGGTTGGTGATAAGTCTGGTAACCTAGGTGTATAGCAAGTTAGAGAGGCTAAAGTATTTAAGCCATGTTCCTCTTTTTGAGTATGAAGGTTGTATAGGTTTGTTATCATCGTCATTGAGGTTAAGGAAAATTTTCCCCTATAGTCAAATACTTAAAAGTACATCTGCCACTTTTGGATGATTGAGTCATATTTATCCTTTTTGCTATAATTCTATGATATTTTGTTGAATCTAGACAATTTAGACTCTTTGTTGACTAGATGGTAAGAGGGCCAGTTATCATTGCTAGGGTAATCCCAGAAGGTTATAGAATTTCTAGGGTCTCTACTAAAGAAGGCTCTAAGGTCATGGGAGATAGCAATAGAATGTAGTTGGAATAGATAGCACAAAGTGTTGAATATTCTTTTGGCAACTAGGATAGTGTCTATGATAATGGCTATATTTGTGATACCATCAGTGTGGGCAGCTTGGCTTATTCCTTATCTGATGGTAAATAATTCTACTTTAGTAGTTGAGATGTTCATAGCATGATATATGGCTTTGGTGATTAGAACTTGTCCTTGTTGGATATGTGTAACAGATATGACAACATTGTTTTTTAAACTCATGTCTGATATGATGAAAAGGGTATTAGGGTCATCTTTAGAAGCTCTATAGATGTTCTTGAGCTTGTTGAGGTAGGTGGTTCTTACTTTGGCATCTTTGTATTTAACTACATTATTTGGTTTAGGCAATAGTTGATATCTACAATTGGGCTTTTTATTTTAAGATTTTGTTTGAATGTTCTAGTAGTTATATGATGAGGGATAGCCTGCTTTGAGTGATGTTTGTCTAGGAGAGTGTTGATAGCATGTTGCTTGGGAAATAAGGCTACTCATAGGTGGTAATATCCTATGAGTTTGTCTAGATAAAAGTTGTCACAAACTTCATTTGGCCATATCTCTATCAATTCTTCGACGATTCCCACAATCTTAAAGGCTACGGAAAGCCCTCGAAAAGACCTTTTGATTGATGCCAGTTACGTTTTGAGGCAATCAATATTGGCCGAGATATTAAGCAGATCAACTGGTAACCACCATGTTACTATTTATTAAATTGCTAATATCTTGAAACTGCCATGATCAATGCTTCAGTTCTAGACTCAGCAGAAGCCTTCTTCATAATGCTCAGAATGAGCCTAGAACAACCTCAAGGCAATTAATATTAGTAGAGATATGAAGGCCTCAATATTTGCACATGAACTTCATTAATTACCTATAGATAGTCATCTGTCCTTTTCTTAGAACAAAGGATAGCCTCCATATGGTTAGGTTATCACTATTTCTAGCACAAAGACACTACCATATGTAGAACAATAGGTAGTAGCATGTGATGATCTGTCCTAATGCACAGACTATCACCCTTTTGTATTTAAAGACTCATAGTCTGAGGATTAGACCTCAGACTTAACAACATCTCTTGTTACTGTCTAAAACTCACTTTCTAAGCCTTTTTGAATATTCAAATATCAAATCACAAATCAGTAAGTGGCCTTTTGTGATAGAAGTGAATAGGAATAAGACTAGCAATAGCTTCAACTCCCCATATGGGAGATGTGCAAAATGCTTCTGTGATCTATAGGGCTGCCCTTTGTTGCATTTTCTTTAACTCTTTGAGAGAGTAGAAGATAGGGGTACCTTTGAAGTACCAGAGTTAGAATCTATATAGTATAATAGAGAGTACATATGTCCTGTATAAGAGGCACTTATGTATAGAAAATAGACCTCTTGTAGAGTTGCCAAGTATTTTCATGCTTTTGATGGTGGAGATTGCTTTGTTAGCATAGTAGTAAGTATGGTATCTAAAGAAAAGTTTTTTATCAAAGAAGAATCTATGTGGAAAAGTGTCATATGACAAATATCACATGTCACAGTCACATACCCAGGAGGTCACATCACAGGGTCAAATGGTGAGTGTGGGAAAATAGTGCACAGACCATGTAGTAGTTGTATAAGTAGTATATAGGAAATAAATAAAGACTCTATTGAGTTCTTCTTGTTAACTTAGACTTGGAGTAGACTTAAGTCATCTTGGCTAGAGTCTTACACAAGAGGGATAGAAAACAGTAGACTTAACAAACTATCACAAATAATCACTTACTGATTTGTGATTATAAATGCTATAGCTCAAAGGAGCTTAGAAGTGAAGTTTAAATAGTAACAAAAGATGTTGTTAAGTCTAAGATCTAATCCTTAGACTATGAGTTCTTATATATAGGATTGTGATGGTCTGTGCACTAGGACAGACCATCACATGCTACTACCTATTTTTCTATATATAATAGTACCTTTGTACTTGAAAATGCAATAACTTAATCATATGAAAGCTATTATGACTTTGGCAAAACAGCTAAGTCAATATTTATTTTTCTTTTCTTTTCTTTTCTTATTGATGGACACATGGGACATTGTAGCAGGGTTAGGGCTACTGTTTATATATAGGGCACTAAATCTAATAGAAACTCTATTAAGTTCTCCTTGTTAACTCAGATAAGAAGTAGGGTTAAGTGTCCACTGCTAAGCCTTATAGAGGCTGTCCTTTGTTCTAATAAAAGGCAGATAAGTATCTATGAATAATTAATTAAGTCTATGTGCAAACATTAAGAACTTCATATTTCTGTTAATATTTATTACCTTGAGGTCATTTTAAAATCATTCTGAGTAGTATAAAGAAAGCTTCTACTGACCCTAAAAGTGAAGTATAGATTGTGGTGGTTTTTGAGGTATTAGTAATTTAATATATGGTACCATCTAGTATGTATGCTACACCAAATATAAGATGATGGCACTTTCAAATTAATTATGTAAAAATTAGGTAAGTATTTGTCAGTTTTAGCTAAGAATTGGTCATCAAATTTCTTCATACGTTCTCTTTTTTCACTTAATTTACTTAATAAATTCTACAAAATTCAAATAAATTCAGTAAAATCTAAGAAAATTGATAATTGACTTTGTATTTTTTCTCCTCATTTTAAGGAATTTTAATGATATATTTCATCATTAAAACCCTCCTCTTTCTACAATTCAACCCAAATAGTTGTATAAGAGGAACACAACATGTACAAACAATGCCAGCTCATCATCGAGTTCACTCTTTCAAATCATAGTCACTATTCTCCACTATTCCCTACCCTTCTCTTTGTTCTCTTATACCTCTCTACTCTCTCTATACCTTGACCAGAAGCCAGGCCCTAGGTGTAAAGGAGACAGTACTCTACAACTGTGGTATAGAGCTTGGAGTGTGTGACTAAGCTCAGGTCTCCTCTCCCAGAAGGACTCTTTTCTTGAGCGGTACTGTAGTAGTATACCTATAAACTCTTCTATTATAAACCTAGTGCTAGAGGTCCATTGTAATCTGTATACACACAGGATTGACAACTACTCATTAAGAGAGGGGTCTAGAGTAGGGGTCTTCTTCTTAGAGACAATAGTATACCTTTTTTCTTAGAGTAGCTATAAGTGAATAGTAAGACAATTGTGAGATATGGATCCTGTTGAAGAAGAACGTCAGGCTAGGAGAGCTGAGGAGAGAGCACAACGATATGTAGTACCTGCTTTGCTCCAAAATATCCCTCCAGCTCCTGTTTGAAATAAAGGAAGAGGAAAAGGAAGAGGAAGATTTCAACTAACTCCTGTTCATGTTCCACAAAATCTTGAGGATGCTATACTTGATTTGTGCAGACGTCGACACAATGAACAGTAGTAACTTCAAATTATAGGAGGTGGTATCTCTACCTTATATCATTTGCATTTACTATTAATGGAGCAATAACAAAGAACAACTCAGGAGTATAGAGCACAAATCATGAGAGTAGAAGCAGAGAGACAGAGGCAGGTAGAAGAGAGGCAGATTGAGCAACAGAGATTAGTAGGACAGTTAGAAGCATTGCAAGCAGAAAAAAGAACAGAACCATCTCAAATAGTTCAAATTAATCAAATAATAGAGAGATAGAGAGATGCAGATGCAGATGCTCTTGATTATAAAGGACAGCAAAATAGAGATGGTAATGGGGACCTACATGTAGATAGAAATATGCAAGAAAACATTCTAAGAGTTGTAAGTAACATATTTCACTCATTTTCTGTAAATGAATATTGATTAAGTTTAACAGGATGTTGAGGAAGGAAATATTCGAGAGTTAGATGTGCAAGATGATGTGGTTTAGGTATAATAATTTTTGGATACCAAAATTCTGTATTGTTAACAGTTGAACTAGATTTAAGATGCCATTGTTCCAGATAATATCCCACCACCTGTTCTTCAGCCTATATCTTATTCACCAGCTGGACAGCTATTCTTAGAGAACAATATTCACTATCTCAACTTGGGCATGTTGACTATTATCTGTCCTCACTGTCATGCTCTTCACTTTGACTGTGAAAAGCTCACTTCCTCAAGGGTCAATCATCCAAAGTTTGGTATGTGCTGTCTGCAAGGACAGATCCAACTATCTCCCCTTCAACCACTCACTGGAATTCTTCATAACTACTTGACTAGAGATGATTATTACTCAAGAGAATTTTGCAATAATACCCAGCAGTATAATGCAGCATTTGCTATGACTTCAGTAGAAGTCAAAATCAATAACTCAGTTACTAGGCAATCTAGTCCCTACTGTTTTAAAATTCAGAGAGAGCTTCATCATCTCACTGGTGCTCTTCTTTCTCATGGTGATCAGACTCCAATGTATGTGCAAATCTATATCCTTGATACAGCAGAGCAGCTCAATGTCAGGAGGGCCAATAATAATAACCTGGATCCTATGGTGATAGATAATCTTCAAACAATGCTCTTGGATAACCACCCATATATTGGTCATTATCATCATACCTATGAACTTATTAGGAAAAAGCCAGTCGAGGAGCAAGAGGAGATCACAATTAGGCTATATGTGAATTTGCAACAGGATCAAAGAACTCATAATCTACCTACTATTGAAGAAATTTCAGTTATCATTCCTGAGGATGGGGTACATCATGTATTGGATAATAGAGATGTGGTATTATGGGCAAGAGGAGAACAACTTGAACAGATTAGCCAGAACAGTCCTTCATATTCTGCTCTTCATTATATTCTGTTGTTTCCAAAGGGAGAGAATGGATAGCATCCAAGAATTCCAATCCATGGGGCTCAACTTAGAGAACAAAGGGAGAATGCAAGGCAAAGAGATAAGAAGGAACGTGCTCACTTATAGGTGGTGTCTGATACATGCTACTATACCTATTGTCTTCATGTAAGAGATGGTCCTCAGCCACCTCTCTTTTATGGTGGAAAGCTCTTTCAGCAGTTTGTGGTTGATGCATAGGCAAATTGTGAGCAGAGAAAACTCAACTGGGCTAGGACACATCAACATACTCTTAGATCTGAGCTTTACTAGGGACTTCAGGATGCTGCTGTGCATGATAGGCATGATGGAGAAGATATTGGACCTTTAGGACACAAACTCATTCTTCTCTCTTCTCATGTAGGGAGTCCTAGGTTTATGACCCAGTTGTTTCAGAATGCTATGACCATTTGCAGGCACTTTCACAAACCAGATCTCTTCCTTACCATGACTGCTAATCCCAAGTGGCCAGAAATCATCCATAGTCTCTTCCCTGGTCAGACAGCTACTGATCGTTCTGATATTATATCACAGGTCTTTGAGCAGAAGAAAAAAGCACTCCTCAAGCTCATTGATAATGGTTTCTTTGGTACTACTATAGCTCATATCCACACCATTGAGTTCCAGAAGAGAGGTCTTCCCTATATCCACTTGCTTATCTTCCTTCATCCTCAATATCGCATTTGAGACTCTCATCACATAAACTTCATAATCTCAGCTCAACTTCCTGACTCTTAACTACAGCCACTCCTCTATGCAAAAGTCACCAAGTATATGCTGCATGGTCCATGTGGTGTTGACAATCCCCAAGCCAAGTGTATAGTTAATAAAAAATATAGTAAACACTTTCCCAAGGAGTATAGAGAAAGAACAGATTGGACTGAGAACAGTTATCTACTCTATGCTAGGCCTGATAATGGCTTGGTTTTTGAACACAATGGGGCCAAATTTACTAATCAATATGTGGTCCCTTACTGTCCTCAACTTCTTCTTCTCTTTGATTGTCATCTCAATGTTGAGATCTCAGCTGGATTAGGAACTGTTAAGTATCTGAGCAAGTACATTTACAAGAGTCCTGATAGAGCAACTATGGAGATTAGTAGTGGAATGCAGGATGAAATCAAAGCTCATTTGGATGGTCACTTTATTGGTCTAACATAAGCTTGCTAAAAGATCTTTGAATTCAACATGTATGGAGAGTCACCAGCAGTTCAACGTCTTCCTATTCATCTTCCCAATGAACACTATGTCAACTTCCATGCTTACTAGACTGTCAATGAAGTGCTAGCTAGGCAAAATGTGAAGAAGACTCAGCTAACTGCTTGGTTTGACTACAACTCTGTACATGATGATAGATTAGGCCTTACCTACTGGTAGTTCCCTCAGCACTATACCTGGAATGCTAAAGTCAAATCATGGTATCCAAGACGACAGGCCAAGGTAATTGGGAGAATATACTTTGTGTCACCATCAAAGGGAGAACAGTTCTTTTTATGACTTCTTTTGACTATATTTGAGGGTGGAAAAAGTTGGGAACATCTGAGGACCTGGAATGGCCAAGTGTTTGCTACATTCAAGGAAGCATGTATGGCAAGGGGATTACTGGAGGATGATCATGAGTGGAGGATTTGCTTGGAAGAAGCAATTACAATGTAGCCTGGAATGGCATGTCATCAGTTGTTGGCAGTTATCTTGCTGACTGATAAAGTGGCTGAGCCTCATCTTCTCTGGGATCAATTCAAGGCTGGACTATGTGATGATGTCAAGCACAAACTACATCATATGAACCACTACCAAGCTGACCAG